>JAABUK010005599.1_pt1 | contig 19375 bp, 21 predicted proteins | sample 5559141 | NCBI WGS metagenome assembly JAABUK01 (sample SAMN10711869, study PRJNA513367) | rock metagenome | isolation source: Antarctica rocks | place: Antarctica: Victoria Land, Pudding Butte nord | collected 2016-01-03 | reverse complement strand
GCGCTGAGACTTGCTCAGGCGCAGCATCTCTTCGCGCTCGGCTTCGGTCAAAGAAACATGATATTTTTTCGTAGACATGGATAAGCCTCCTCAGTCTTATCCATTCTACCTGGTTCTTCTACTAGATTCAGGGTAGATGGTTGCTTGTTGATTAGTATCTCTATTATCTTGGCTTTAGTCTCAAGGTTTGCAATTCAGAAGCTACTTATAGTGATGCAGCAAATAGATTCCAAACCATTATCAGCTAACATAGCTCAGTCGACAATTGTTGCGGTTGGTTGTATCATTGGGCTATCAGGTTTGTATGTCTTGGTAAAAACTGTTATTCATTTGCGTATGAGCTGACGGCGATGAATCAGCAAGGTGAGACTGGTTATGACGCTTGAGGGCGGCGTGATGTCATTTCTGGCAAACTGTCGGGACTAGCGAAGAGTCAAGCACATGGGTACTTCCGATGTTTATTGACTTTAGTGGGGAGGATACATGATGACCCTTGCCAGCTTGTCCCAAGAGCAGTCGAACAAAATCCGGGCTTGCGAATGGGACCGGATTATTGAAAAGCATGAAGGCCCAGAAAATTGGGTGTCGATGCTTGAATATTATGACTTGGAGTTTCTGGAGATTGCCGGTCGTCCTGTCCTGTTGCCTGTCAACCGGGAACGGCACAAGAACATTTCTATTCTGCGAAGCATTGTCAGCGACGATGGTAATAGTCTGACTATTTTCCTGAAAGATAACCCAAGTTGCTACCTTGCTGCTCACCGATGAGTTTTGGCGAAAAACGGTGAATTTCCGCCTTGAACCGTCGCTAAAATGCCCTATAAAGCGGTTTAGAGCTTTGAAAGCGGCTGTCGATAGTGAAAAACTCATAAGGTAGCAACTTGGGTGAAAGATACCACACATTGCCCTGACCCAAAGGAGGAAATGTTCTGCGCCGGGTTCATGGCCGTCTGTGACCGAATGGCCGGGGAAGACTTCTTTCTGACGATTTTGTATCACGAATGGTTTATCATTGACAGAATGGGCTTGTTTGTGACATAATTCACAATAAGAATAGATGCTTTTTACGTGACGTTTTAGAAGGGGATAGATATGCTGCCGATTGCGCCCGCGCCCACACCACAAATCTCGGATTACATCCCGCTGCTGATTATTTTAATTGTCGCTATCGGGCTGGCGTCGGTGCTGGTCGGCCTGTCCTGGATACTCGGACCCAAAAAGCCCTCGGCGGCAAAGCTCGCCCCCTACGAATGCGGCGTCAGCCCCGTCGGCTCGGCGCGGGAGCGGTTCCCGGTCAAGTTTTATTTGATTGCGATGCTGTTCATCGTGTTTGATATTGAAACTGTCTTTTTGTATCCCTGGGCGGTGACATTCACGCAGTGGGTGAAGCATTCGCCGCTGGACTACGCACGGGGACATCAGATGCAGCTTTTTAGCCTCGGCGAGATGATTACGTTTATTATCATCCTGTTTGTCGGCTATATTTATGTTTGGAAAAAAGGGGCCTTCGAATGGGAGTAGAACAAAATTTAGGCGTTCTGACCGTGCCGCTGAACAAAGTCGTCAACTGGGCACGGCGCAATTCGGTCTGGCCCGCGACCTTCGGCTTGGCCTGCTGCGCCATTGAAATGATGGGCAGCACCAACTCGCGCAACGACCTCGCTCGGTTCGGCTCGGAAGCGTTCCGCGCTTCCCCCCGGCAGGCGGACCTGATGATTGTCGCGGGCCGCGTGTCCAAGAAAATGGCCCCGGTGCTGCGGCAGATTTATGATCAGATGCCCGAGCCGAAGTGGGTCATCTCGATGGGCGACTGCGCCTCCTGCGGCGGCGTGTTCAACAACTACGCCATCTTGCAGGGCGTGGACCAAATCGTGCCCGTGGACATCTACGTTCCCGGCTGCCCGCCGAACCCGGACGCGCTAATTTATGCAATCAATCAGCTTCAAAAGAAAATCGACCGCGAGCATTTCGGCGACAGCCGTTAGAAACTTGGCGAGAACAAAACTATGGACTATGATGTGCGCCTCGGCCTGACGCCGACGGACTTGCAGCTACGAGAAATTCAGACCAAGCGGCCCGATGAGTGGGTGGACCTGAACCCCGACGACTACCCAGAGTTGCGGCTGATTCAGGAGCATTTTCCTGGCTCTGTCGTGCAGACCCGTTTGTTTCGCGGCGAGAAAACTATTGTCATCAAAAAAGACAACGTCGTCGGCATCTGCAAGCTGCTTCGGGACAGCGGCGAGACGAATTACAACTACCTGTCGGACATTACCTGCTTCGACCGGCTGGATATCATGGACGAAGATGACGACAAAGAAATGCGCTTTGAAGTCATCTACAACCTCTATTCGATGGGCACGTTCGGGCGGTTGCGCCTCAAAGCGCAGGTGCATGAAGACGAGGCCGCGATTGACACCGTGGAAGGTGTTTGGCCCAATGCCAACTGGATGGAGCGCGAAGTCTATGATATGTTCGGCATCTCGTTCAACAACCACACTGACCTGCGGCGGATTTTGATGCCCGATGACTGGATTGGTCACCCCCTGCGGAAAGACTTCCCGCTCGGCGGCGAGGAAGTCGAGTTTTCTTACAACGTCCGCGAGCAGTAGACGATTGTAGGAAGCGTTAGAAAGCACACTCACTATGGCAACTCTTGAGCGCGATTTAATTACCAACACCGAGCCGGACCCCGCGCTGATTCAGCGCCTCGGGGCGGGCATTGATGCCGAGCGCGTCCATACCGACGACGGCGACCTGATGATCGTCAACATGGGGCCGCAGCATCCGTCCACCCACGGCGTTCTGCGCCTTGTGGTCGAGCTGAATGGCGAAAACGTCATGAAGGCCACGCCGCACATCGGCTACCTCCACACGGGTCTGGAAAAGACCATGGAGAACATGACGTACTACAAGGCCCTGACCATCACGGACCGGGAAGATTACCTTTCCAACCTGATGAACAACCTGGCCTACTCGATGGCGGTCGAAAAGCTGATTGACTGCGAAATCCCCCCCCGCGCCCAGCGCCTGCGGCTCATTTTGAACGAGCTGGAGCGCATTGCCTCGCATCTGCTGTGGCTCGGCACGCACGCCCTGGACATCGGGGCTATGACGCTGTTCTTCTATACGTGGCGCGAGCGGGACCAAATTCTAGACATGAAAGAAATGATGTCCGGCGTCCGCATGATGACCTCCTGGATTTGCCCCGGCGGCCTGCGCGGCGATATGCCCGAAGGCTGGTTCCACAAGGTGCAGCGATTCGTGGACGATTTCCCGCGCCGTTTGGACGAGTACAACCGGCTGATTGCCAAGAACCCCATCTGGATTGAGCGCCTGTCTGGCGTCGGCATCATCTCTGCCGAAGACGCCGTGGCATGGGGCCTCAGCGGCCCATCCCTACGCGGCTCCGGTGTCGCCTGGGACATCCGCAAGGCGAACCCGTACACCGGCTACGATGAATTTGAGTTTGACGTCCCGACCGGCAAAACTGGCGACGTCTATGACCGCTTCCTCTGCCGCATGGAAGAGATGAAGCAGTCGCAGCGCATTCTGGTACAGGCCTTGAAGAATGTCCCCGGCGGCCCCGTGATGACGAGCGACCGCAAGATCGCCCCGCCGCCCCGCGCCGAGCTGGACACATCGATGGAATCGCTGATCCACCACTTCAAGCTGTTCACCGAAGGCTACCACCCGCCGGTTGGCGAGGCCTATGCCGCCGTGGAAAGCGCACGCGGCGAAAAGGGTTACTATATCTACAGCGACGGCTCCAACAAGCCCGCCCGCGTGAAGATTAAAGGGCCGTCGTTCAACAACCTGCAAGCCCTGCCCAAGATGGCCGAAGGCCGCATGATCGCCGATGTCGTGGCGATTATTGGCTCCATCGACATCGTTCTCGGCGACATTGACCGTTAGACTATACACTTATGTTTACCGAAGAAGCCAAACAAAAGCTCGACGCGATTATCAAGAAGTACCCGACCAAAAAAGCTGCCCTGCTGCCCGCCCTCTGGCTGGCGCAGGAGGAGCATGACGGCTGGGTCCCGCGTGAAGCGATGAAAGAAATCGCCGAAATCCTGGAGCTTGCTCCCGCCGATGTCGAAGGTGTCGCCACGTTCTACACCATGTACAACAAGGCCCCCATCGGCAAATACCACATCGAAGTCTGCCACAATATCGTGTGCATGGCCGTCGGTGCGGACAAGCTGATTGATCAGATTGGCGACAAGCTGGGCATCAGCAAAGGCGAAACGACGCCCGACAAGAAGTTCACCTTGAACGGAGCCGAATGCCTTGGAGCCTGCGCCAACGCCCCCTGCATGATGGTCGGCGCGACCTACTACGAGGACTTAGACTTCCCTAAGACCGCACAGATTTTGGACGAGCTGGCAAAGAAGTAACGCACAAATAACAATGGTTTCGCCGTGAGCCGGTCACGGCAGATGTGAGTGGATTTTCCGTTTCCTGTTTCTCCAGAGGATGCCCAAGCCCTCGAAACGATTTTAGAAACGTTGGCATGGTTGAAAGAGGCGGACGACAGGCCCTTTCCTTACGCCGACATTCGGCACATTTACAAGACGGTGACGAGCCGCAAAATACGAACTCGAAGAGCGATTGACAAAGGCTTTGGACCTGACTTAAACACCTACCAGATGGAAATTTCATCCGTTTCCAGATGGGGGGTTAAGATTTTCCAATGGCCGTCCGCAGAGCGTAAAAAAGGGGCTTACTGGCTTGGACAACCTTTTTTTGAGCGATGGCCGCAATACTTGCTTGTTCGTCGCTGGATTAGAGAAGTAAATACATCAGACCTGTACCGCGACTTTGTGCTGTACGAAGAAATGAGATTGAACGCGCTGGCGCTGATTGGCCTGCTCGACAAACTGCAAAATCCGCTAGAGAAGCCATAAGGGCTGAGTTCTTTTGGTACAGCACACTAAACGGGAGTTTCTGTACCAATGACAGAAGAAGAACTGGAAGGTGTGTGGATTGTGGACCCGGTTCAAGGTAACCGCTTGGCATCGCTTAGACATCACTTCATGCTGCACGGTGCAGAATTGGGCGCAGAAAGTATAGAGCAGTATTTACGTCAGGCGGTAGCGTTTGCAAGAGAAAGAAGCGGGCGAAGCCACCCCATCAGCGGGGAAATCCCCGGAGTGAGACGCTGGGAAAAGGCTGACCAATATATTACTCGTTATGTTGATGTGACTAATGCCGGTGAAATTGTTTCTTTTGGGCGTGTTCAGACCTAACTCAATGACAACCTACGACACAAGCTTTCTTTCCGAGCAGATTGCGTCTTTGGCTAAGGAGCTTAATCAGCCTTTGCCTTACGAAGACTGCCGCATAACACTTCAAGATGCAGCGAAGGCGACGCCAGCTAAGATGAAACAATTTCGGGATTTCACGCCCGATCTCAGCACTTACTTTTCTTATGTCTACTCACACGCTTCTGGGGTTGACCGTATCTTAAACTGGCAGGATAATCGCTTAGCCGGAGCGCAAACGTTGCTAAAAAAATCTTTTTTCGCGGCTTATCCAGCCTATAAGCCTTTGGAGTGGAGAGTGAACCAGCTTAACACTCCAACTTTGTATCGTGAGATTGCGGCGAGTGATCAACTTAGAAATCTGCTTTTAGAACTACTTTCTCAACTGATAGCAGAGCGGCGCGAAACAAATTTGATGCGCCAGGAACGTCTCCTTTCTGCCGCGTAAACACAGCCCACAGGGCTGCTTTAGAAAGCCAAAACAAACATGGCGACTGAACAAGTACAATTTTTGACCACCTACCGCGATGTGCCGGGCTATGACACGATGGATGTTTACCTGAAGCACGAGGGCTACAACGCAGCGCGGAAGGCCCTGACGATGGATCAGGAAGCGATCATCAACGAGATGAAGCTGTCCGGTCTGCGCGGGCGGGGCGGGGCGGGCTTCCCGACGTTTATCAAGTGGAACGGTATCCCGAAGAACTGGGACGCGCCGCACTATCTGGTCATTAATGCCGATGAGGGCGAGCCGGGTACGGCCAAAGACCGCGACCTGATGAACAAGATGCCGCATATGCTGGTGGAGGGGTGCATCATCGCCGCCTATGCCATTCGGGCCAAGACGTGCTATATCTATGTGCGCGGCGAGTATATGCAGCCCGCCAAGCAGGTGGAGCGTGCCATTGAAGAAGCCTACGCGAAGGGCTTCCTCGGCAAGAACATCTTTGGCAGCGGCTTCGACTTGGACATTTATGTTCACATGGGAGCCGGGTCGTATGAGTGCGGCGAAGAGACCGCACTGATGTCGTCGCTCATGGGCGAGCGCGGGATGCCCCGGCATAAGCCCCCGGCGGCCCCTCTGCCGGTCGTCAGCGGTGTCTGGAAGTCGCCCACAATTGTCAACAACGTGGAAACGATTGCGACTGCCGTGCCGATTATCAATGTCGGCGGCGCGAAATATGGCAGCTACGGCACGGGCACACCCGGTCAGGGTCCCGCCTCACGGGGAACCAAGCTGGTGACGGTGTCGGGCCATGTCAACAAGCCTGGCAATGTCGAAATCGTGCTGGGAACACCTATCCGCGAAATCATTGACGACCTCTGCGGCGGCATGAAGGACGGCATCCCGTTTAAGTTTATGATCCCCGGCGGCTCGTCCGTGCCGCTGCTGGTGGACGACGCACTGGACACGCCGTATGACTATGAGTCGCTGGCGAAAGCTGGTTCGGCGCTTGGCTCCGGGGCGCTGATGATCTTCAACGAAACGGTTGGCGTGCCTGCGCTGATGACCCGGCTGATGCACTTTTATGCCCACGAGTCCTGCGGCAAGTGTACGCCCTGCCGCGAGGGGACAAGCTGGCTGGTCAAAATCCATGACCGGATCATGGCGGGCGGTGGGCGCTATGAAGACATTGACATCCTCAGTGACATCTGCAACAACATGATGGGCCGCTCGTTCTGCCCGCTGGCGGATGCCGCCGCCTGGCCGCTGGTCGGTCCGAGTGGAAATGGCGGTGCCCTGAAGTACTTCCGGCATGAGTACGAAGAGCTGGTCCGTACCGGGGCCGGGGGCCGCAAGCGGGCCTTCGCGCCGCTGCAAATGGCGGCTGTTTAAGGAGAAATCCAATGGTGAGCGCCTCGGAAAAAGCGTGTTATGACGCCAACGGCTATGTGGTCATAAAAGGTTTGTTCTCAGCCGAAGAGACGGCGGCCTACCGGGAGCATTTCATGGCCCTGCGGGCCGAAGGCTTGAAGCCCGGCGACATGGTCGCCGAAACAGCTTCGGCTAACGACCCGCTCGCCGCGTTCCCGCGCATGATTCATATGCACCGCTGGGACGCTGTGAGCCGACAATGGCTGCTGGATAGCCGCCTGGAGCAGTGCCTGTCCGCGCTTCTCGGCAATGAGCCGCTGGCCGTGCAGACGATGCTTTACTTCAAGCCCGCCGGGGCGCGGGGACAGGCGCTGCATCAAGACAACTTTTACCTGCGGGCGCGGCCCGGAACCTGCATGGCGGCCTGGATGGCGCTGGACCCGTGCGACGAAGAAAACGGCTGTATGCAGGTGGTCCCTGGCAGCCACGAGTGGCCGATGCTCTGCCCCGCCGAGGCGGACCCGAACGCGAGTTTTACAAGCGTCACGGTTCCTATCCCCGAGGGTATGACCGCGACGCCGGTGCTGATGGATGCGGGCGATGTGCTGTTTTTCAACGGTTCTTTGGTACATGGTTCGTACCCTAATAAATCCCAAAACCGCTTTCGCCGGGCGCTCATCGGGCATTACGTCGAAGAGCGGGCCAAGCAGATGGGCGGCTTCTATCAGCCTGTGCTTCGGATGGACGGCACAGCCTTTGAGCTGCCGCCCGCCCCGGACAGCGGCCCCTGCGGCATCTGGGTAGACAACGAAGGCCGCCCCGAGATTGAAGTCGCCGAGCGTCAGCTTGCAGCGGCGGGGCATGAGTAAGGAGTTTACTGATGGTACAAGAGGTACAGTTTGTAACGAATGCCGAAGGGCACAAAACAGCGGTTCTCTTGCCAATTGAGCAGTACGAAGCCTATCAGGAGATGCTGGAAGATCAGGAGCTTGCGGAAGCAGTTCGCCAAAGCAGAAACGAACCCACGCGCCCTTTCTCCGAAGTCGTTCAGGAGATGCGAGCGGCTTACGAAATCGATGTGTGAGCTGCTCAATGTACACGATCATCATTACGTCTTCGGCGGAGAAAGACCTGTGGCGACTTGACCGGGCCGTCAAGAACCGGGTGACGGTGGCTATTTTAGCTTTTGCAGACGACCCGCGCCCGGCAGGATGTATCAAGATCAAATCGGAGCCAGGCGCGTGGCGTGTCCGCGTAGGCGAATACCGCGTGGCCTACATTATTGATGACCAAACTAAGACAGTAACGGTCATTCGCGTCGGCACTCGCGGCGGCTTTTACAGCTAGAGAAATTAGACAAGAGAAACAAGTATGGCGGACACAGTGACAATCGCACCGGTGCAGGGAAAAACAACGGAGACGCCTGTGGAGATGGTGAACTTAGTTATCGACGGCAGGCCGGTCACGGTTCCCAAAGGAACCTTGGTGATCACGGCGGCCTTTCAGGCGGGGGCCGATGTTCCGTATTTCTGCCACCACCCCCGGCTCAAGCCAGCGGGCGCGTGCCGGATGTGCCTTGTCAAAATTGAGAAGATGAACAAAATTCAGACCGCCTGCACCGTCCCTGTGGCGGAAGGCATGGTTGTGGATACCGTGTCGCCTGAAGTCAAACAGGCGCAGAACGGCATTCTGGAGCTTCTGCTGATCAATCACCCGCTGGACTGCCCGGTGTGCGACCGGGGCGGCGAATGCCCCCTGCAAAACATGGTCTATCAGTATGGGCCGGGCGTGACGCGCTTTATTGACGAAAAGCGGCACTTCCCGAAAGCCGTGCCGATCTCGGACTATGTGGTGCTGGACCGGGAACGCTGCATCCAGTGCGCCCGCTGCACCCGCTTTACCGAGGAAATCTCCGGCGACGGAGAGCTGGCGATTGAAAATCGGGGCAATGCCTCGATTATCTCGCCGTTCTCGCCCGAAGGCTTCAAGTCCAAGTTCAGCGGCAACACGATTGAATTGTGCCCGGTTGGGGCGCTGACCTCGCGCACCTACCGGTTTGCAGCCCGCCCCTGGGAATTCCAGTCGGCGGACTCGATCTGCTCCATGTGCGGCGTCGGCTGCAATGTGGCCGTGCAGACGCGCAACGGTGAGCTGATGCGGGTTAATGCCCGGCTGAACGAAGATGTCAACGAAGAATGGACCTGCGACAAGGGCAAGTTCGAGCAGTACTGGGTCAACTCCAGTGACCGCGCCAAAGACCCGCTGATTCGGGCTGCCTCGCAGCTCCGCCGCACGAGTTGGGACGAGGCGCTGGCCTCGGCGGGCAAGTCCCTGAAAGCGGCCTCCGCCGCCGACCCGGACAGCGTGGCGGGCATTGGCTCCTCGCGGGCGTCCAATGAAGACCTATATCTGTTCCAGCGGCTTTTCCGGGCGGCCCTCGGTACAAACAATCTGGACCACCGGATGATGCCGTTTCCGGTGATGCCGATGCAGACGTCTATTGCCGAAGTCGGCGAAGCCAAGCAGATTGTAGCGATTGGCACGCAGGTGAACGACGATCTGCCGGTGCTGTGGCTTCGCATCTACAAAGCGATCTCCAAAAACGGCGCTCATTACTTCCGAAACGACGACCCGCGCTCCAAACAAGTCGCCGAAGCGATTGCCGCCGGGGCGGAAACCGTGGTGCTGGCGTGGTATACTCTCCCCGCTGCCGAGCTGGAATACCTGAAAGCCGCCTGCGCGGCTTCAGGCGCGAAGCTGAACGTTCTGCTGCCCGATGCGAACTCATGGGGCGCGATACAGATGGGCGTTCTGCCGGACCGTCTGCCTGCCTTGAAGTCGGTCGGCAACGGCGCGACGCCTAAGTTTGAAGCCCTGTGGAACGCGCCCCTGCCCGCACAGCCTGGCCTGGACACACGCGGCATTTTGGAAGGCTGCGTGTCCGGCAAGATCAAAACACTGTACGTCATGGGCCAGGATTTGATTACGGCGTTCCCGGATAAAGAGCTGGCCCGGAAGGCGCTGGAAAAAGTGCCGATGCTGATTGTGCAGGATATGTTCCTGACCGAGACGGCCAAGATGGCGAGCGTTTTCTTCCCGGCCTGCTCGTTTATCGAGAAAGACGGCTCGTTCACCAACATTGAAGGCCGCGTGCAGAAGTTCATGAAAGCCGTCGAGCCGCGTGGCCTGAGCAAGCCGGACTGGCAGATTATCTCCGAAGTGCTGTCGCGCCTCGGCAAGCCGGTCCCGTACTTCTCGCCGCGTGACATTGCCAAAGAAATCGCCAAAGTGACTGCTTCCTAACTTAGAGAATGACATTCGAGAACGGTATTCGAGAACCCTTTTATGGACATCGGCACATTCTTTCACTACTTTTTCAATCTGGACCCGGTCCATACCAGCACCGGCAACCTGCCGCACGGCCTGGAATGGATTGACGGTCTGCGGATGGTCATTCGCGTCCTCATCGGCGTCTTTTCCATCCTGCTGGTTGTTCCGCCGTTGGTCTGGTGGGAGCGCCGCCTGCTGGGCTGGATGCAGCAGCGGCAGGGGCCAAACCGCGTCGGCCCGTTTGGCCTTTTGCAGACTATCGCGGACGGTCTGAAACTGCTGTTCAAAGAAGATATGAACCCGACGAACGTGGATAAAACCCTGTTCGTCATGGCCCCGATTATCTTTTTGATCCCGTCTCTTGTCACTGCCGCCGTTGTGCCCTGGAACAAAAGCTACACGTGGGGAGCCGCCGCGCCGAACGTCAGCGTAGGCGTTCTCTATATGCTGGCGTGGTCATCGCTGGCGGTCTACGGCGTCGTGCTGGCGGGCTGGTCGTCGAACAACAAGTATTCGCTCTTGGGCGGTCTGCGGTCCTCAGCACAGCTTATCTCGTATGAGCTGGGCATGGGCCTTGCCATTATGGCTGTCGTGCTGATGACCGGCAGCCTGTCCATGCAGGAAATCGTCAAGCATCAGGGTTACTTCCAGATTACGCCTCTGCTGACACACTACGGCATTGCGGCTCCTGAGTGGAACGTGTTCAAGTTCTTCCCGATGGGCTTTATCGCCGCGTTGATCTATATTATTTCAATGCTAGCCGAAACCAACCGTGCGCCCTTTGATTTGCCTGAAGCCGAGACGGAGCTTGTCGCCGGGTATCATACCGAGTATACGTCCATGAAGTTCGCCACGTTCTTCCTGGGCGAGTATGCGAATATGGTCGTCGTTAGCGCGATTGCCGCGAGCCTGTTCTTCGGCGGCTATCTGGCCCCGATCCCCTGGCTGAACGAGCTTCCAGGGTTTATAGTCCGGCTGTATGAGTTCAACGCGGCAGGGGCGCGAGACATCGGGCACTGGGGCGTGCCCTGGCTGACGCTGATTGTTAATTCGCTCATCCCCGTGGTGTGGCTGACGGTGAAGATTTTGGCGGGCCTGTACTTCTTCATCTGGATTCGCGCCACGCTGCCGCGCCTGCGCTACGATATGCTCATGAAGTTTGGCTGGCAGGGCATTCTTCCTATCGCGCTGGTCAACATTGTGCTGCTGGCGATTGGGATTGTCCTGCACGAGACGTATGGTTTCCTGGGATACCTTGCCTCTGCCGCGCTGGCGTTCATCGTCTACGGGATTATCTTAGTGGCATTCGCCAAAAGCAAGCCATCGCAGATGTTTGTCAAAAACTCGCGCCGTGCCGGCACTATTCAGCTTACCTCCGGTGCGGTCCCGTACCGCGTTGTCGCCGAGCATTCCGGCTACGGCGCACAGACCCTGCCGCCCGATGCGAAAATCGGCGGCTTCCCGGATGCCTCGACCGAGCGCGAAGCAACTGCGCTCCATGAGGCGCTCTCAACGAAAGGCTAACTCCCCATGAGTTTGTGGGATGACATTAAATCGCTGGGCAATGAGGCCAAAGCCCCCTTGACCGGCATGGGAATTACACGTGGCTACTCCAAGCAGGAGCGCGTTACCATTTCCTACCCCGAGGTCCGCCGTCCGATGCCGCGCCGCTCGCGCTGGCGTCATGTACTGAACCGCTACGAAAATGGACTGGAAAAGTGCATTGGCTGCTCACTCTGCGCGGGAGCCTGCCCGGCCAACGCCATTCTGGTAGTGGCCGCTGAGAACACCGAAGAAACCCGCCGCTCGCCCGGTGAGCGGTTCGCGGAGCAGTACGAGATCAATATGCTGCGCTGCATCTTCTGCGGCTACTGCGAGGAAGCTTGCCCGACGCAGGCCATTCAGCTCAAGGACATCTGCGAGATGGCCGACGACAACCGCAAAGACTTGATTTACACCAAAGACATGATGCTGGTTGCCGACCCGACACTGTAACTGCGAAATTGAAACGACGGGGGCGGGGACGATCCCGCCCTCTTCTGGTGAAATGCACCTATGACCGCCCAATTATTTCTCTTCGGCATCCTTGCCGCCATCGCCGTCATCTGCGGCATCGCCATGATCATTCAGGACAACCCCGTGCGGAGCGCCCTGTTCTTGGTCTTGGTCCTGTTCAGCGTTGCCCTGCTGTTCCTATCCCTGCACGCGGTCTTTATCGCAGCGGTTCAGGTAATAGTCTATGCCGGGGCCATCATGGTCCTGTTTATATTCGTCATCATGCTGCTTAACCTCGGCACGCCGGAGCGGGTAGTGGACCGACTGAAACCGCAGCGCCCGCTGGCAGTCGTGGCTGGCATCGCGGCAGTGATCATTTTCGGTACGGTGATTGCCACGGTTCCGGCGACAGCACAAACGCTGCCTACAGCTCTGGTTGGCCCCGCCGAGATTGGCTTCACACTGTTTACCGCCGACTGGCTGTTCCCGTTTGAGGTGGTTTCTATTTTGCTGCTGGTCGCCGCCGTCGGGGCTGTGATGCTGGCGAAGAAACGGATTTAAGAGCGATGACAGATACCTATATCCCGCTGAACTACTATCTCATTTTAAGCGCCGTGCTGTTCACGATTGGCGTCGTTGGCGTGCTAATCAAGCGCAACCCGATTGTGATCTTCATGTGCGTGGAGCTGATGCTGAACGCTGTGAACTTGACGTTTATTGCATTCTCGCGCTACAAAAGCCTGACCGAGCCAGCCAACGCCATGAGCGGGCAGATGATGGTGATTTTCGTGATGGCGGTTGCCGCCGCCGAAGTCGCTGTTGGCCTCGGCATTCTCGTCTCGATTTTCCGTAACCGCACGTCTATCAACGTGGACGAAATTGATTTAATGAAGGGGTAAACCCCCTCGCCTGTCTCGCTTGGAGCGATCATGCCGCATTCTCACTCTGATTCCGCCCTGTTATATGCCTGGCTCATCCCGCTGTTCCCGCTGATTGGCTTTCTCATCAACGGTTTTCTGGGGCCGTTGACCGGGAAGCCCCTGCCCAAAGCTGTCGCGGGCGGGCTGGCGACATTCGCCGTGTTTGCGTCGTTTGTCGTGGCGATCCTGCTGTTTCTGCACATTCAGGGCGCTGACGCCGCGCACAAGCAGTCCACGGTCTATCTGGCGCACTGGATGACCGTTTCTCCTGACCCGAACGGCGGCATCAAGCAATTTATCGTCGACTTTGAGATGCTGATTGATCCGTTGTCCGTGCTGATGATGCTGATTATCACCGGCGTTGGTGGTCTCATCCACCTTTATTCCACAGCGTATATGGCGGCGGACAAGCACTATCAGCGGTTCTTCACTTACCTGAACCTGTTTATTTTCTTCATGCTCCTGCTGGTCATGGGGAACAACCTGCTCATGCTGTTCATCGGCTGGGAAGGCGTCGGCCTCTGCTCGTACCTGCTGATTGGCTACTTCTTTGAAAAGAAATCGGCAGCGGATGCGGCCAAAAAAGCGTTCATTGTCAACCGCATCGGCGACGTCGGTGTGCTGATTGGGATGTTTTTTATCTTCCACTACTTCGGCACTCTAGACTTTGTCACCGGACAGAGCGGCGTGGTCGGCATGACCGAGGCGTCCAATGTGCTGCACACGCTGGCTGGACCGGGCGCAGTAGCCGTCACGGCGACCATGATGCTGATGCTGTTCTTAGGATGCACGGGCAAATCCGCGCAAATCCCGCTTTACACCTGGCTTCCCGATGCGATGGAAGGCCCGACGCCGGTGTCCGCGCTCATCCACGCGGCTACGATGGTCACGGCGGGCGTCTACCTGCTGTCCCGGATGCACTCCCTGTTTATGCTGTCCGAGATTGCGATGGTCACTATCGCCGTCATCGGCATTGCGACTGCGCTGTTCGCGGCAACCATCGGCTTGATGCAGAATGACATCAAGCGCGTGCTGGCATACTCCACGGTCTCGCAGCTTGGCTATATGTTCGCCGCCTGCGGCGCGGGCGTGTTCGCGGCGGGTATGTTCCATGTCATGACCCACGCGTTCTTCAAAGCCTGCCTCTTTTTAGGCTCCGGCTCGGTCATTCATGCGATGGAACACGCGATGCACGACTCGCACGCACACGCCGGGGAAGAAAACGTCGCTCACGCCGAGCATGGTGACTCGCCCGATGAGAAGTCCGGCGGCACGGTCGGCCCGGACCCGAACGACCCGCAGGATATGCGGAACATGGGCGGCCTGCTTCGCAAAATCCCGGTGACGGCGACGTCTATGATCGCGGCGACGCTGGCGATTTCAGGCATCATCCCGTTTGCGGGCTATTGGAGCAAGGATGAAATCCTGTGGCGCACCTGGGCCTCAACGCCCGGCGGCAACTGGCTCTTCTGGGCGGTTGGCGCATTGACTGCCCTGCTGACGGCGTTCTATATGTTCCGCCTCGTGATGAAAACGTTCTTTGGAGCGCCCCGCACCGAAGCCGCGAAGCACGCGCCGGAGTCGAGCCTCGCCATGATCCTGCCGATAGGCATTCTGGCGGTTATGTCGTCTATCACCGGCTGGGCCGTGCTGAAGTTTGACACGTTTGCCGACTTCCTCTCGCCGTCTCTCGGCCCGCTCCCGGAAGCCGTCAGCCCGATGGCCGGGCCGATTACGATGGAGCAGGCGCTGGGCTTTGGCCTGCTAATTGGCATCGTGCTGTCTATCGCGTACTGCGTCGTCCGCTACCTCGGCTCTAAGAACAACGAGCTGATGACGCCGGAAGCCCGCGCCAATCGCACGTTCCTGTCGCTGGGCTGGCTGAACTGGGCACTGCTGAACAAGTATTTCGTGGACGAAGCCTACAATTTCTGGTTCGTCAAGTTCGGCAAGCAGTTCTCCACCTGGCTCTGGCGCTGGTTCGACGCCGAAGGCGTGGACGGCATCGTCAACGGGGTGGGGGGCCTCACCAACTGGTCCGGCCAGATCATTCGCAAGGCGCAGAACGGCTACGTCCGCTCGTATGCGTTCTCGATGGTCGCGGGCATTCTGGTTATTCTGGCGGTGGTCGTGGTCCGAGCAATGGGGTTCACTAAGTAATGAATGGTATCTACAAAGACGACTTCCACGGCCTGCTGACGCTGCTGGTATTCCTGCCCGCGCTGTTTGCGCTGGTGGTGGGCTTCCTGCCTAAAGCCAATACGCGGGCCATTCAGCTCGTCGCGCTGGTTGGCACGCTGGCCGCGTTACTGGTTTCGGTGTTTGTCTATGCGGGCTTCAACCCGAACGTCACCTTGACCCCGTACAATCCGAATACGACTGTGCCGCAGTTCCAGTTGATCGACAAGTGCGACTGGATACCGAACCTGCACATCAACTATTTTCTTGGCATCGACGGCATTTCGCTGCTGATGGTGCTGATGACGACGGCCATCTGGCCGTTCGTGGTCGGCGTCTCGTTCAAGGAAGTGACGCAGCGGTCCCGCGAGTATTACGCCTGGGTGCTGGTGATGGAAACTGCTGTTCTCGGCGTGTTTCTGTCGCTCAACCTCGTGCTGTACTACGTGTTTTGGGAAGCCATGCTGATCCCGATGTATTTTTTGATCGGTATCTGGGGCGGGCCGAAGCGCATTTATGCGACTGTTAAGTTCTTCCTGTATACGATGGTCGGCTCAATGGTGATGCTTGTCTCCATCATGGCGCTGTACTTTCTTGGTGGTTCGACAACATTCGACCTGCCTGACTTGCAGGCTCATGTCACAGCAGGGATGTTTTCAGGCCGCGAGACCGTGGACATTCTGCTTTTCCTGGGCTTCTTCTTAGCCTTTGGCATCAAGGCCCCTCTGTTCCCGTTCCATTCGTGGGTCCCGGATGCGTATGCGGAGGCAGGGACCGGAGGCACGATTATTTTGGTCGCCCTGAAAATGGGCATCTACGGCTTTATTCGGTTCTGCCTGCCACTGTTCCCGTATGCCGTCAAAGCCTGTGCGCCGGTGATTATTACGCTGGCCGTCATCGGCGTCATCTACGCCGCACTCGTCGCCGCAATGCAGACGGACTTGAAGCGCTTGATTGCTTATTCGTCCATCTCGCATATCGGCGTCATCATGCTCGGCGTCTTTACGCTGACCGCTATCGGTATGGACGGCGCGGTGATCCAGATGGTCAGCCACACATTCACTACCGGAGCGCTGTTTATCATTCTGGGGGCACTCTATGCCCGGCGACAGTCGTACAAAATTGCCGATTACGGCGGCCTGATGGGTGTGATGCCAGCATTTACAGTCGTGTTCCTCATCGCCACGCTGTCCTCGGTGGCCTTGCCGCTGACCTCCGGCTTCACCGGCGAGCTGCTGCTCCTGCTGGGGTCGTTCCAGACGCACCCCTGGGCGGCGAGCTTCGCTACCACGGCGGCGATATGGTCGGTGGTCTATATGCTGTGGATGTTCCAGCGGGTGATGCACGGCAAGATCACGAATGACGAGAACCGCAGCCTGCCCGATCTGACCTCCGGTGAAAAATGGGCACTGTACCCGCTAATGGTGCTGATTTTCGTCATCGGCATCGCGCCGACCTATACGGTGCTGAACAAAATCAACCCCTCGGTAAGCGTCGTGATGAACCAGACTCAAACCGGCTATTCAGAGCCGTTCCGCGTTTCGCCGCCTGCCAAAGAAACCGTGCCCACGCAGTCTGCCCTTGTTGATGCCTCTACGCCGCGTGTTGCCGCTGTGCCTGCACAGCCGAAAGGCTCCCATTAATGCCTGTTCCTGTTTCATTAAATGACCTATACGTCATTGCGCCGATGGGAATTGTTATTCTCACGGCAATGGTCGTGCTGATGGTGGACTTACAACTGCCGCGTGACCGCAAAAGTGCCTGCGTTGGCGTCTCTATTGGCGGTCTGCTGTTGGCCTGGGCGGCCTGCTTCCTGCTCTGGCCGTCCGGCACGTCCACGGCTCTGCCGATGACCGCGTTTGGCGGCTCCGTGGTCGCCGACGGCTTCGCTCTGGCCTTCCAGATTATTCTGATTGTCGTCGCCGCGCTGTCCATCATGCTGTCTGAGAAATATATTCAGCAAAAGGGTATCAACTACGGCGAGTATTACGCGCTTCTGCTATTCTCGACTTCCGGCGCGATGCTGATGGCGACCTCGCGGGAGCTGATTACCATCTTTATCGGCCTGGAAGTGCTGTCTATCGCGCTGTATATTCTCTCCGGTTTCGCTCGCACCGAGGCAAAGTCCGAAGAGTCGGCCATGAAGTATTTTCTGCTCGGCTCGTTCTCCTCCGGCTTCTTCCTGTACGGCATCGCGCTGGTCTACGGCGGCGCAAGCACGACGCGCCTGGACCTGCTCCTGACCGCGCCCGCCGCCGCGCTGCATTCGGTGTACACCGTCGCGGGCTTTGCGCTGCTGATTGTCGGTCTCGGCTTCAAAGCGGCGATTGTGCCGTTCCATTCCTGGACGCCCGACGTTTACGAAGGCGCTCCCACTTCGGTCACAGCATTCATGTCGGCGGGGGCCAAAGCGGGTGCCTTTGCTGCGCTCATCCGCGTTGCCATTGTCCTGCTGCCGCTGTCGTCAGTCTTCCACGACATCTTCTGGGTACTGGCGCTGTTGACAATGGTGGTCGGCAATGTCATTGCCATTGTGCAGACAAACATCAAGCGGATGCTGGCCTACTCGTCTATCGCCCACGCGGGCTACATTTTGGTCGGTCTGCTGGCGGCGAACTCAAGCTATGCCCGCCTGCACCCGGAACTGAACATCCCCGCGCAGGCTTACGCGGGCATCCTGTTCTACGTGCTGGCCTACACGTTTATGAACCTCGGCGCGTTCGGCGTCCTCATTCTGCTGGCCCGGCGCGGCTCCGAGCTGAACACGATTGAAGACTTGCAGGGCCTGGCCCAGTCTCAGCCCCGTGCGGCGGCACTGATGGGCCTCTTCATGTTCTCGCTGGCAGGCATTCCCCCCGCCGCCGGGTTCTTCGGCAAGTTCTATGTCTTCATCGCCGCCGTGCAGGCACATGAGTATTCGCTTGCCGCCATTGGCCTTGTCGTCAGCGTCATCGGTGCGGCCTACTACCTCAAGGTCATCTACACGATGTACTTCCTGCCGAGCAAGCGCGAGTACCCGACCGATGTGTGGTCCTTCTCGCCCGGCGTCAACATCGCCCTCGGCATCTGCGCGATTGCTACGCTGGTTTTCGGCGTTATGCCTAGCTGGCTCTACGGCCCGTCGGTCCTCGGCGGCAATTCGCTGACGGCGCGAGCGGCTATCGCCCCGGTTGCCGCCTCCGCTCCGGCTTCCCCAGCTCCGGCGACCCCGACGCCCGCACCGATTGAACGGGCAAGCGTGCGGTAGACAGTCAGCAAAGGCTAGGCAAATAAAAGAGGGTAGGGACAAGCCCTACCCCTACGGGATCGCCACACTGTAGGGGCGGGGCTTGCCCCCGCCCTTTTTTCTGCCCCGCTTCCGTGCCCTCTACGTCGGCGACTTGTGCAGATGCACCATCTTCCACACTTCGCCTAGCTTCACAAATACCCGCGTCTCGTTCATCGTGAAAAACGACGCGGCCTGCCCGTCCGCCCCCGCCGCCGTCTTCAGCAGCGTGTAGCACACAATCGCTGTGTCCCCATAGACCTGCACACGCGGCGTCAGCATCTCCCAGAACCCCAGCGTTCCATTGCCTCCCGCCTCTATCAGCTTCAAGTGGAACTCCGCGCCGTCAATGCGCTGCGGCGCGATGTACCACTCATACGACGACATATCCTCAGCACTATGCGCCCGGTGTACCTCGGCGTCGCCCGAGTACATCGCGTCCAGCATTAGGCGCGTGATGTCCAAAACTTCCGTCTCGCTAAGTAGTTAGGCAAAAGAAAGTGCATATTTCGTGCCGACCTGTGCCAGAATGCCCGTGACGCTCTGGCACAGGGTCGCAAAGTCGGTGTAGGCTTCCGGCCACAGCCAGCGGTACTTGACCATC
>JAABUK010005596.1_pt1 | contig 19382 bp, 19 predicted proteins | sample 5559141 | NCBI WGS metagenome assembly JAABUK01 (sample SAMN10711869, study PRJNA513367) | rock metagenome | isolation source: Antarctica rocks | place: Antarctica: Victoria Land, Pudding Butte nord | collected 2016-01-03 | reverse complement strand
GTTCTCCAGGAGCTGCTTTCTCAGAGGATGTGGAGCGGGTAACGTCCTTGATCACTTTGCAAGTTGCTGTACGCACCGTTGTCGGTGTCTACGATGTTTCTTCCTGCAAGATATGCATGAGGAACAAACGTTGCTGCAGCTGTTTCAACAAGAGCCATCCCACGTTCCAGCAGTTCCTGTTTCCAGCGGTTCTCAGCAAGCCACAGCTTCACCATCAGGAGGCTACAGTCAAAGTGCTCCAGATGCAACAAGCACAGAGAACCTGAACACACTTGACGAGCCTGTCTGGCACACAATCAAACGGGATCTGATACGCATCTATGGCAACTTGATTCTTGTGGTATTCCCCTTCAAAAATCGGGATCAGCAATCAGCAGCACTGCGCAACTGGGATTTATGGGGTCCGATGGTATGCATGAGACCTAGTTGCCCTGCTGGAAGCATTTGGAACAGCAGACGTTATGCCTGCTGAAGCAGCCTACTCTTGTTTGCAGGTGTTCACCCTCACGCTAGCAATTTGCTTGTCTGCTGGTTCCCAGAAGCCAGGCAGCGTCTTCTCAGTAAGCTCCATCCCCAACCCCAAAAGCTGACTTTGCCTGCTGCCCGTGCGCTGCTTATGCTCGATGCGTAAGAGTGGAAATGCAAGCTATAGCTATGACCAACATACACCACCTGCCAATGCTCATGTTTCTGCTTGCAGCTGGTGTTTGCCTCCCTATCAGCCGGGGCTGTGGTCCTGACATGCAATGTGGTTCTTCTTGGAGGAAACATTGGCTTCTTCCAGTCAATGTGTCTGCTTGGGTACTGCATTTTCCCATTGGATGTGGCGGCCATCATTACTATCTGGGTGACCAATATCATAGCAAGGTGGATCATAGTTCTGGTAGCTTTGTCATGGTGTTCATGGGCATCTGTACCCTTTATTGCTGGTTCAGTATCACCAGCCAGAAAAGCCTTAGCTGTGTACCCATTGTTGCTGTTGTACACTTATATGGCTTGGCTAGCACTGATCAGGTGACATACCTGGAAGTCTATGGCGGGATCCCTGTGCTTGTAAGAATGTAGACAGTATATGATGCAATGATGTTGTGTCTAAGCCATTGACAGTATCTCACAGCAGCCTGAGCACAAACAAGCTTGTTTGCTTAAGCTTAAGATGTTGGGTTCACTACAATCAGATGCTTAGTTGTCATGGTGCGCAGTACACCCTGCTCTTCCATGCAGCTTAGGGTAGAGACTAAGAGTTTGAATGAGAAAGTATGCCTGCCAGAACTCATACAGATTATTGCTGCTTGTGTGGACTCAACTGTGAATTCAAATGGGACGCTCAGGAGGGTATGCTGGACATGGGCTACAGGTGCAAAGTTACAACTGGTAGTAAGACCCTCGTATCATTTCTGTTTTGTGAGACCTTTGTGAATACCTTGACTGAGATGCACTCTGGCTACATCTTGTTGCGTTTAGCAGGTTAGTTGAATAGCATTGTGTGACGGCTGTGTTACATCTTGGCCATGCCTTATTGTGTACGCACATCCTATGTTGTGTCCCACCATACCGTACACATGCTGACGCGCGCGCACAGGATTTTTGTTATTGTCCGCTGGCAGCTTGCCTGCCTGGACTTGAAGACCAGGAGTCTGGCAGAGGAGAACAGATGTGTTTTTTGTGTCCTAGAAGTGCTTAATCGATGACATATGTCAGCAAAGCCTTTCCTACTTTGCTGACCCTCATGGGGTTCGTACTACGTAACCCATACGGATTGCTTGGAATGAATGCATTGCTTGGAAAAGTTTCGAATATACACAGGTCAACTCACAGCCTCTTTCCAATCAAGTCACTAGTTTACATATCAAACGCCAGTGAGCCCAATGTGCCAAAACATACAGCTGCGCCCAGCCGATGGGCAACATATCAGCATCTCTACCAAATTTGTAGCACACCACGTGGCTATGGCACAGCGATTTAGTCTCCTTAGGTCAGGAATTAGCCCATCGTAATGGTGAAGGTCGGAGAGAACCTACGTGCAGCGACATAGTTGCGCCTGGCTTACCTCAGCAAGCACCAAAAGGACAGACGTGACTCTTGGCCTACGGGTCCCATGTGCATGCTGTCGTCTTGACCTCCAGGCACATGAATGTCACAGACCACGTATGAGCTCTCCTGCGTCTCCGCCCCCACCGCCTTCCAGCTCGAGCAGTCCCGGAATTTTGGTGTATGTGATTGTCCTCATTGGAGTTGCCGCCTTGTTTTCTCTTGGTGGTTTAGTGCGCTTCTGCCATCACAGTGTCCGCACACCTGCTCGGACAGGTCCCGGCACCGCTCCGAGATCAGTGCTTGAGGTCAGTACAGAGGCCTGCTGCGCTGCGCGGCTTGCAAGCGCTCACAAACCAGTCGCAGGTGCGGCCAAGTTGGTACAGGAGATTTGACATTGCATCGTTGACATTAGGTGCCGATGACGCGACAAGTTCCGGAATATGAGGCAAAAACGGTTGCCAACCCGGACGGGTGAGCTGGTTGCTGTGACCTGTCAAGCCTTAGAGAAACGCATATCTACACTGCGTTCTAATGAATGATCACAAAACATGATCGTTTCACCACTGGCCTTTGCTTGCAGGAGTTTCAGTCTTGCTGTAGCTTATCAGAGTCAGTCACCGCTCAAAACATGACATAGGCAATCTCCATGTCAGGCGAATTGGCACAGACATGGTTGACAATTCTGATGTCGTGTACGTAGCACACAAACAATATAATCCGGGACAGATGTGATGCTATTGAAACGTATATCTGGGATACTACAAGGCTATACAGAGACCATCAGAAGCATGGTGGAGTGGTTGCAGCATCTTGTCAGCATCAAATACATCACAGCCAGCATACACAGCAATCCATGCATAGCACTTTTAGGTCATGTGGCTAAGGAGGTGACACCATGAGCCCCACATTTGAACATGGTCAGCTCCAGCAACGATGATCAAGAGACCAGGTGTGCCAGCAGTAATAATATGCACATGCACTGGTATGAAGAAAAAATGTCAAGAAAGTACTGATGCAGCAACAGGCCACTCAGCAGAAAAGAAAGAGCCTGTGGTTGCATCACTGCTGACTGTGCAGGGCAACATATAATGACTCAGCTACAATTGACATTTTGCAAACCATCACTGCTTGTTTTACCATAATACATTGCTTCTCTTTGTGACAGCTCGCACTACTGCACCCATTCTGTGTTGGCAACCTGACGACACATGTTTGCTCACTGTTGCATGTGCTATTGAATCATTGGTGAGGCACTCTTTTTGACATAGCTGGGCTGCCAGTACACACTGTACATGAGGTGGCCGGGCAATTGCTTTGCCGCATACAAGGCCAACTAGAAGTACATAGGTTCAATTCGTTCTGTGGCTTTCAGTTGCAATGACCTGTTTTTCCTGCTTGTTGTACAACAGCTCATGGAGCAGCTTCTGCTTTTGCAAGCAAAGCACAGGCTACAACATACAACAACTGTCTCTGTGTGTCAGACTGATGTTGCCGTTTCTGCAGAGTAGTACTACATATACATACAGCATTCTGCCACTCTGTTGCCTTGTTAGACTACAATCCACCGTTCGTCAAATGCACTGGAGTACTGGACTGACACATGAAATAAAATCAATTCACAGCAATAGGCGCCAGATGCCTACAATGCTGTTGACTAGTGCATGGTATCAGTCTAGAGACTTCACTGCCACCTTAATGATTTCTCAGTTCCAACCCTTAATTTTGCGAACTTTGCAACAGGCTATGCAACAGCCACCAAACTCTGTCAGAGACAAAAGCAAACTCTTGTAAAAAAACCTCTTGCCAGGTTCCAATTTTGCAGCTTGTGCTTGTCAAGTCACGCAAACACATTCGGCGTGCCATTGTGACAACATGCATGCCTTCAAAATTTTGCCTCAGGTTCACAAACTTTTGGCCAAAATAACTTACCAGAGGCAGGGTAGGCTGGATCAAACAGCAATGGACTTGAGGCAATACTTCCAGAAGCCTGCAAGTAAAATCAGACCAAATAGAGAGACTTTGTGCAGCTAAGAGCCATCAGAAACAGAATTGTTGTCATTTTGAACAGGCGTCATATTTGTTTAATTATGTGTTCATTCAATGAATGCGGGATTTTGTCTACATATGTATAGTCCTGAGTGGCTCCCTGCCTCAATGGCAGCATCATAATGCCCCTGGGGCTAAGCAGCATCAAACTTCAAGTTGAAAAGCTGCTTGAGATAAAGATAGACTTCGTCCTCTGATTTTGGATGCTTTGACCAACTCAGCGTGGTACCCTGGAAAACTTTGAACTCCTTGCCATCATAGGTATGCCGCCCCTCAGGCGTCTGCATGGCTACCACTACATTGTTGAGGTGACTTGCTAGCGGACATGTAGATGTGTACCAGTTCAGCAGCAGAAACTCGGGGAACTTGGTTTCCTGCAAATGGAAGAAGTACAGATCCTGGAAGCAGCCCTTGCTGTCCAGAGCCTGCATGAACAAGCCGGGCAGCTGTATCTGTAACGCTGCGTTTTCAGTTGTGTTTTCTGAAGTGGACTTGGTCCTCAGTCTGTGCCCATATCCAGAGCATGTGCCGTGTGCTGCCTGCCATACATCTTGGACATCCTTGTAGAGCTCTGAGCAGAGCGTGCTCTCTGTATAAGCCTTGTCTTCTTTGTTGTTGACTGCACAGTAAACAACGTGTTGCATTGGAGCAGTCCAGAATACAGGGCTGGAAGCGATTGCACGGTAAACAACGCATTGCGTTGGAGGAGTGCAAAACACAGCGCCAGAGGCAAGTACTTGGTGACACCACTGGATATTGCACAACACACATGCCTTCAACAGGCAATGTAAACTTCTAGCAAGTTCAAGCTTCGCTGGGTTGCATGGTTCATAACCCTGCGTGCTCAGATAAGTTCATGCCAAATTGTGGCAAAACTTGTCAAGCATCATGTTGAGAGCAAGCAGCTTGGCGCAGAGCTGCTGTGCAGATTTGAGAAGTTAGCAGAAACAGAAAACAGGGTAATTTTAGTACTGCAAAGGCAGGATCTGCACATCTGTAGCAATCTGTATGCCCATGTTGGCCCTGTGCTCAAGTGAGATGCAAGTTGTTCTTGACACAAGCCTGCATGGGAGGAGACAGCCATCTGGGCAAACCTGAGGCAAACTTGCCATCCTTGCTGGTTTGGATGAGGTCATTCCTGATGGGCAGCCTTAGGCCTTTGCCTCCATAGCCCACATCACAGTGCCAATGTACTCCATCAAGCACCACCCCTACCGCCATGTGCACCCGCAATGCATCTGGAACAGGGATAGCAGGGCCTTTCAAGGTCCTGCATGCAGAATGTGTATACAACATATATACAGATATGACGTTAAACTCATGCATTAGAACAGTTTTCATGTGCCAGCAGGTCTGTGTGCCTCGCTAAAGCCAATTAAGGCTTCCAACATCGCCCACATGACTTGAACAATAGCATCACTTGCATGCGTGTATATCAAAAAAGTTGCAAGGTCCCATTTTGAACACCCTCAAGCAGTGGATAGTGGATTGATGTAAGGCCAGAAATGCATTGTATGCAAGAAGGCGCATGGAGGATCAAGAAGCTGGTGCAGTGCGATGCAAGATGTGGCTTCGCTGCTGCTTGACATCAAGCAACAGAAAAGACTGCCTGCCTTTGAGCAAAAGACACTGTGCTAACATGCAAGCGCAGCGCTACGCTACTGCACAAGGCAGAGGTGAATTGCCGTCTACAGTTGACAAGCAGAAGATCACACCTAATTTGTAACAAATATATGGAAAACCCGCAGGCTTTGAGAGCCGCAGCAAACAGCAAATTCTGCTCAAAGCAATAGCCTCCTCTGCCATACTGCACTATTTTCCTGAAGAGACTGTCAGTTTGTATTGCGATAACAGGAAAATGCTCTTTTGCCTGCAAGGAGGCGACATGCCGTTAGGTGCACAGACTGCATTTGTTCAGAGTGCTTTCACTATACGGAAAACGGCGTGGGTTGCTGATCTCTCAGCCATGATTTTCAATGCCTAATCTTCAGCTGACCTTGTCAAGATGCAGTGATAGGTTTTCGTACGGTATGTTTTGCACATGCGCCAAGTGAATGCGACACAACGTCTGCAATTCCGGCTTCACTGGTACAGTCAGGCTCGTCAATTTGACTCGGAGCAGATAATTTCTGAACTGCTCGGGCGTCAGCGGGTCCATCCGGCTTATATTTGCCTGCTAGTTTTGTACCGCGCACACAAAAGTAGTGTATGACTCTGCAGTACAAAGCTGTGCTATATGTGATATGTGACGCAAGCAGCCATTGCAGCATTAATTGCTATCGACAGCTGAACTCAGTCCACAACAGATGTGGGGCAAGGGGGGCCCGGGGAAACAATACGGCGTTGCCAATTCAAAACAACCGTAACAAACAACAGAAGCTGGGCACAGCTGGGCACAGCTGCTATTGTAAGGTTAGGGGATCAGCACGATGGGAACTATTGAGTCGAGACTGCACACAGACATGGAGATGACAGCCTGGCAACATATCAGGCCAATATGGTGCTTTCTTTGGGTAGCAAATGAATTCGGACGGGTTGCCGCCAACGAAACAAGTCACCGGCAACCTCGGGTCGTCCGGCAGTTTTCTTATATACGTGTACATAGGTATCATCGTTGGAGTGATTCTCGTTGTCGCGTCAGCGTGCCTCTGTCACTGCTTTCACAGACGTAGCGTAAACTGGCCAAGAAGTCTTGAACTGAACCGTCGTGGATCACCGTCGCTTGTACGCCTTTTGCTGCTTTTGACCGTAGCTCAAGCATCCGTCGGTTGGCGAGCTCGACATACGTTGCTCTGAGAAGCCTCGCAAGGCGTTGCTGATGACACGTAGGTGAGTGGCACAGTCGGCACAAGGACTCCAGGACGTAGGGTGCAGACCGTCGCAAACCCAGACGGGTAAGTCGCTAACCTGCATCAGGCTGCCGACAACGGCTGTTGTCAAAAGTGCTATACAGCTGAGTGCCTCGTGAGGTCTGACATTTGATTGCTGTACGTCTAAGGGACTGGCTCTAGCTATGACCGATGCTACCACAGCAACTCTTAGACCTGCGCACTGAGCGTACAGGAGTCTGTGAGCCTCGTTACGCGGTAGCCAGCAGCACGGCAGCTCTGCTGTAAGCGTAACGGAGCAAACTCTGCTGAAAGCATAGCAGCGCAAGCTCAGCTGTGTTGAGTACACTATCAGCCCCACATCTGTATGTCCTTGTTTACCCTGGGACTGACCAGGATAGTATGTTCAAGAACAAGTGCTCTGACATATGCAGCAGATACAGATGCTGCATTTATGTTGTGTCTGGTGGAGCTTGGCGAGGATGTCATACCTCCTGTTTTGACTGGCCAATTCAGGCTGCAGCATGCACGGAGTGACTTTAAGCGATATACCAGCCTTTGTTGATATCGATGTGAATATATGGAACACTGAAAGCAAAAGCATGGCAGGAATTCTATGGATGCGTCTACCATTTGGTTGCCAAGAGAAGGGACTCTGGTGAGGTGCACAGCCTGCAATTGGATCCTTTCCATGCGTATGTAACAAAAGGGTACGGCCGTCGCTGTCATGGGAATTACAGAGCAAACGCGCATCCCAGACTTTATAGCATAGGTGATTGCTTGATGTCCATGCCACACACAGCCGCACTTGATCGAGCAGCATTTTGATGCAAACAACAGTCACTGCAACACCAGGGATGCCACCATTATGCCAGTATGCAGGTTATTCATGTAAACTATAACTATGATGTCTCAGGTTCATCTAGGCGGTTGCTGTGGGTAGGCTATGGACATCATTGCACAGCTTTGGGTTTGTCAGCACACAAGGTTTTTGTGTCAGCATTTGTGTTGTTGTGTAGCATCTACATCTGAGGTCTCATTGTACTGTCACTGTCACTTTTGTCTGTGTTTTTCTGCTTCTGTTGCCATGCTGGTTCAATCACCACCAATTTTCCAATGATTTCCAATGATTTTTCCATCCTGATCATGTGTGCGTGTGTAGCTTGTTGTACCAAATGAAGGATTTTAAAGGGACATTGACACCTGTGTACAGCTCAATTTCATGCCATGTTAAGAGGCAAGCTTGCATTGATGTCCAGTATGCTTCTCGCAATGCCATAAAACCATTAACATAACAGTGAGCTCATGGCAGGCAATGAGCAAGCTTGCCTTGCACAACATGTGGATTCATGCTGCATGCTGAGCAACTGTGGTTGCAACTGCAAGCACTCAGGTTTTGTGACAACATGCATACTGGTTCATATAAGCACAAAAGTTTAGTTTCAGACACGTGCTGTTGAGCACAAGCAGCAGCCCTGGCCGGGCCCATTGGGTGCAAAGTACTAGCTAGTCCTGCAGAAAGTGACAGCTCATGCACAGGCCCCCAGTGACGTACGGCGTGCCAATCGTTCAGACACATGCTATGTTAACACCGTCATCCACAATTGACACTTGGCTTTGCCAACTTGCAGACAATACTTATCAAGTGATAACGCAGATTTTGTTCTGAGATACTGGCCAGCTGGTCTGCCAAGTATCCATATGTAGACGGTGTGCAATTTCTTGAACCTAATGTATGAAGTGACATGCATATGCATGCATGCATTCTACACTGCAGATGTGTAGAGTGCTACTGCCTTTGTATTGTATGCAGACATACTTCCTGGCAGCACATTGCAGAGCTTGAAATTGCTTGTTGTCCAACGCTCATTGACTACTGTACATCACCAAGTGCGTTTACTGCATCAGAAGACATGCAGATCAGACACACTCTCATTCAATAAATCTGTATGCACCCTACATGACACCCAAACCCTCCTTTGTTCCTTCAATAGCACATGCCAACTTACCAGTACTATACTACAAGCCACCAACTACCAGCCATGCTTCAGAAAACACATTACAAATCTTGACTGCTTTCGGCTCCACCAGTCGCTTCAAAAGAGGCTTTTTGTCCTTCCCTACATACCCAAGAAGCCATCTATGCCTCCCCCTTTAAGGGAGCGTATGCAATTGTGACATACTCGATGCCTGCAGGGGCATGCTCAGACGCCACTTCAATGTTCTTGGCGCCCTTGAAGACTGACGAAGTCATTGCACCAGTGGGCCCACCCAGCCCCTCGTGCTGGAGGGGGGCCAGCAGGGGGCTGTGCATATCATCCTCTGACATGGTCAAAAACTGGGCCTGCACAATGCACATGTCAGACTTAAGTACACGAGAGACAGGGCTTGTCGTCTGCAGCTGTGACATTGTTGCATTGGAACAGCAGTGCAAGTTGCAGCAGAGGCAATGCCATGCAAGCATCCATTCTGGAAGCTGCAGCCTGCCACACGGCTGCACAATACCCACTGTTTGAGTGGGTGTGAGCAGCCGCATCGTGCCTTCTTTGATAAAGATGCAGCAGCATCACTGGGTTCAGAACAATCATCAGAATGCAGGTCAGATGCATGACTGCTTCAAGAAAGGAAGACTACTGGTTCACTCTGCGCATGCACTGTCTGCAATATGACCTGACAAGTGTTTACATATCACTTATTATTTGTAAAATAACCTTTGTAAATCTGTAGTGTAGCAGTACCTACCTTCCAAATCAGCGACGCAGATTTCGAGACATGTCAGGACTACAAACAACAGTTTCCTATCCAGAGTGTTAATGATGTTCTGCCCTGCACGTGCCTAGTTCATCATGAGCTGGAAGGCCGAATTTATTATTACTTTCATTTATTTTATGTTGTTCACAGGTTGGGAAGAATGCATGCTGACCTGGCGCTGCTTGCGAGGGCAGGAGAGGCAGGAGGCCCCCAGGGCACACCAGGTGCGCAGCAGCCCCAGCCACACAGCCCCACAGGCAATGCACAGCAGGCTGAACAGCAGCACGCCCCAGTTCACATGCCCCTCATCATCCTGCATGCAAACAGGACAGAATTACTGCATGACTCCAGCAAGTTCTTTGGTGCTCTATTGTCGTACGCCTTGAACCTTTAGTGCTTGACTTATGTTGTTGTCCCAGGTATTGTCTGTTGCCTCCCCTGATGAGTCCTAAAGGCAACAAATGTGAATATACTGAACCATAGTCTCAGTCCCCAATCTCAGCAAGTGGGCAGTCAGCAGCTCAGCGTGTATGACAAGCCCATGGGCGCAATAAGAGCTGGCTTACTTGAGACAGGCTTGCATAGGGTTGAGACGGTTCAAGCATAGGGGTTCAGGGCTGATGCATTGGGGTTCGCTTTTCCATATGTCACGACCTTGGGAACCAGCCATGCTTCGGCCAGGTGCATGCAACATTGCCAGGCGTGTAAAGTATGACAAACTGCTTGCTGACCTCTTCTTGCAGACATTGGTACAGTAAAGTGCTGGCACAGACTTGAATCTAAACGCTGCCTTGAAAATGACGACAACAAAGGTTGCTCCACATGATAACAGCCTCAAAATGACAACAGCCAACCTTGATAAGACGATTGACAGCAGATGGGCACAGGACAGCGCGTGGAACTCAAAAAGCGTTTCTGACAGGAATGCAAAGAGCACAATAATCCAGTGTCAGCCCTGGGTGGGTGTCCAATCTAGGCCGGCCCCGCTGACGGACTTTCAACTATCTAAACATGATGGATCTTGATGCATGACGTACTGTGTCTCACATCCTTTTGGGGACTATGGGCTGTGAGGGGGCCTACAACTGGCTGGCAAGCTGTTTTGTCCAATACAGGCAGAACTGTGATGTGCATGCAAGCTGTTGCATACGCTGGAGATTTGAGTGTTAATCAGGTCAAACAGTGCTGGCGGCATCGCAGCTGGTGCATGCACCTTGTTCAGACAACAGAGAGCACCAAGGAGTATCAGTGTCAGTGGAAGTGCAAGGACGCAAAGCTGGCCGGTGTGCATAGTGCTCAATTGGCCAGCAGGACAACCACCATCAAACGTTCTGGCAAACAAGGAACCACGTACACTTGCTCATGAGGGGGGGACGTACCACAAGGCTCCAGCTGAGTGGGGAGTCTGTGCCCTCTCTTTGCTCTGCCAGCTGGTCAAACTCACTCCAGTCTGCAGCATCCATTGACCCCTTCATCAACGACAAGTGCTCTGGAACCACATTGCTGAGTGCCCTGGCCACCAAGGTAACCTCATCAGCATCAGCTTCATCGGCAGCTTCGATGGAAGCTTTGTCAGCAGACGTGGCAGTGCTCTGTGAGGCCTCTGACTCATCTTGAAGCTGGGTTCTATCTGAGCCCAACAAGGCACCCATGATTGCGCTGTTGACCATGTCATCTGCTGCAGTTGTGAATGAGGAGGTGTCTGAGACTGAGTCGTCGTCAGCCTGCATGCATAGCAGGTGATCTGCTCACACACCTATATCTCCAGCCGAACGATACATTGGGTTTTGTTAAGGTACGGTGCACTTGTCCTGCAGCACCTCTGGTCCTCAAGTCAATGTGAGTACCTCTTTGATTTAGCCTCACAAATGGCTGTGCAAAGTTCTTTATAATTGCACTACAAGATGCAGTCAACAATGTTGCTCAATGCCTGCATTGAGCTAAGTCTCCTTGTGAACAAGTGACGTGCCATCACAACATTTGCTTGAAAAGTACAGAAGCAAAGATCTGAAACAGAGATGAGAGAATACAGACAAGGATGATGTCTGACCTGTGCAAAGACGTCAAAGGATGCAGGCAGGGAGCTGAGTCTGCTGGAAGCCAAATAAGACATGACTGCAGGATTCATGGTGCTGGTACTCAAGTGAGGAGTCTGTTGCTGCTGCTGCTCCCTGAGCCTGCTGGCATGCCCACATGGGGTGCGAGGAGTCAGCATGTAGCTTTGCAGGGAGTTGAGGAGGTCCACCTGCTGGTATGCCCTGCATGGCATGGAGGTTTGTTTGACCTCCTGGTGTGTGTGAGCTATGATGCAGTGCATGCTTGGAAGCATGCAACAGATGGATGCAAGCAACTGTTGGGGGGGGGGGGCAGTAAGCAGCTTAAGTAGTCTGCTTGGCTGGACCAAAAGTCAAGGTGGTCCTGTGAGATCAAACTCTGCTGGCAGTGTTGAGACAAGCAGAGGGGACGCAAGTGAGATGCACAGATCTGCGGAAGTGAGGTGATGACCAAATTGCGCAGCATGTCCAGTCGCACAAAGGATGATGCAAAGCAGCATCTTTAGCATCAATAACATCGCAAACCAGCACATTCCACAGTTTGTGATGCGAAATAGCCCGAAGCAGCTCAGGCATAGCCTTACCAGGCCAGCTGCATCTGATCTGGAAGCAGCAAGTATGCGCCATCACTATCGTCCTCAACAGACTGAGATACGCTCACTGGCCTTGGCTGAGTACCGCTGAAGTCAGCATAACTAGGTTTGCCCTGAATGCTTGCACTGTCCTGCAGTCAGCAAGCAGGGGTGTCACGACGCCAGAGCCTGGTGTGCTGCCATTGAAAGTGGCTTCTGCTCATTGCAAAGCGTTCAAGGCTTCAATAACTCTCTGGTAACACTGAGCGCACCTGTATTCCGAAAGCTATGACGCGAGCCTGCACCACACAGACTGCAGCGACAAGCAAAGCAATGCGCATCATATTGGTCTTCGCGGAAAGAGCGTCCTGTGAAAGATGCAATCAGAGCCCTCTGCCAGATCTCTCTTGGGTTCTGCCGGGCTACTGCTCTCTGAGCTGACCTGGCTACGTCATGCACATCCAGCGCATCGGGGACGAGAAGGTTTTTTTTTTCGGGATCGCAGCATCCACTTAGTCATACGCCAAAATGGGCACGAGTTTGACACAGCCCGTTGACCTCTCTGCACGCATTTTGCAGCTGCACTGCGTACCGGCGTCATACTCATCCCCACCCGTTGACGTTCTGTACGCATACTGCAGTTGCACTGCGTACCGGCACCACTTGTGTGCTTGCGAGTGTTGCAAGCGCGTTGCAGGGCTACGGTTTGTTGCATCTTCTGTTGATCCGCTGCAGAAGATTGTCGGACGCACAAAGTGAACAGCTCCGGCGTCTAAGAAGGAAGCTGAATCAGGTAGCCATGAGTTTCAACGATTTATCGCGCCTCGGCATGCCTGCTTTTCGTCGCTTGCTCGTCCGACATGCGATTAGGTCCGTGAACCGGGTATCGTGATTTCAAGTCCTGCCTGCCAGGTTTTGACATAACATAACAGTCAGCATCTAATGTTTGCCGTCTCATCTTGTTAAATCACCCGGGCTTGCTAGCTGGCTATAGCTGTGAGCGACTTCCCCAGACTTGCTTTTCGTATCAGCTTGGTTGTTCACTGCGCAGATCAGCTTGCACTAGCCAGGCATACAGCTGGCCTGCTCTGGTTGGCGTCTCCATCCTGCACAGGCTCCACGGTCATCATGGGGCAAATGCCTCACGAATACAGTTCAGATAATAGCTCTTCTTCCTTGGCAGCGATGCCTCGCCTCAAGAGATGCCCAAGTTGCAGCAATTGGCTGCCATTGCATGCCTTCTACACAGCAGGACGCAGCAAGACTGGACAGACAAGATTGCACAGCCACTGCAAGCGGTAAGCATCTGGCACCTTGCAAAGGCAGTTCAAAACTAAATTGATTAGTTTCATACGTGGCGCATACGCAATGCGTGGCTTTGACGTAAATTTTTCGAGGGAACACCTCATCATCACTGCACATCATTGTGACTAGTCAAGTTGCCCGTGACCTTTGACGCTCAAAGCTGTGTTGGCGGACTGTTGCAGTTGCAAGCTCCATCGTGAGATTGAGCGCCGGGCTGCTAGGAGTCTAGAGTCTGAGCAAGGGCTCTCGCGTGCCGCTTCGTTGTGTTCTTCGGCCCCCAGTCAATTGCCACCTTCTTTGGGACATCGTAACCGCGTTCCACAGCACGAGTCAGGTATTTGAGCTTCGCGTGCCGTGTGCTGTGTACTGCTGAGACAACGTGTGCATTGAGCCCCAAGCCTAGAGTTGCTTCTCGAACTTGACAGCAATCGACGTTAGAGGACCTACCACCGCCGTAGACGAACGCTTTACCTAGACTAGGCTCACAATGACCAGACAAAGGCAGTGATGCATGGGCATTCACGATTGATTGTCTGGTCTGCAGGTACCAAGCTGTGCACAAGCTGCCACTGCAGCAAACCCCTTGACAGGTTCTACACTGCTGGCAGACATAAGGCGGGGGGCGTGCGGTATCACTCTCACTGCAAGTCCTGTAAGTTGGGGAACGAGGCAACGTTGCGAATGCAGCCAAGGAAAGGTAGCCAAGAGGTGGAACTGTCGGAGGCGACTGCAGGTGAAGCATGCGTCTGCTTTTTCCCCACCGACGGTCCCTCTTTTACTATGCTGCTCTTACCTGCGTTGGTTTTAGCTGTAAGGTGACCTGACTAGTGGAAACAGCATATTACTGAAGCATTGTCTCTCCCGTGTGCAGGCCTGCCGGCACAGTTTCGTGCCGAGCAACAACCGCCAGCCACACTGCTGCAGCAGCTTCAAGCGTCTCGCATGCCACAGCAACCTTTCATGGGACAGATGCCCGCCCTAATGAACCCCCAACAGCTTCAAGGCTTGCTTATGCTCAGACACCACCCTGCTATGTTCAGCAACCCTGTCCTGCAGAGTCAGCTTGCGATGCTGATGTGGAGCCAAATGCAACACCAGCAAGTCCCTATGTGGCCTTTGCACCAGCCAAACCCCATGATGCCAGCCCCTGCAGGTCAGCAGCCATCCAGTGCAGCAGCACAGTCTGCATCAACACACCAACCTTCCTTCCCTGGCCCAGTCCCAATCTTGAATACCTCGTCCCCTTTGTCACAAGAGTGCAACAGCTCAGGAGGCAGCAACGACAGCGGCTGCATGCAAAACGAGTCAGGCAGCACTCCAAAGGCAGGGCATTCCCCTTCAGTGGACCCCCAGAAACCCCATTTTGGCAGAGGGAATCACAGGTGTGCTGATGACTCAGACAGCGCAGTCACCTGGGCAGATCGTGCTGGCAGGGGTGCCGAGCAGACTGCCTGCACTCAGAGTGTCAGTGCTAGCCATCCAGAAGCCTCAGGTCAGTGTACATCCTGGTTCTGTTTAGATTGCTGAATTCGAGTTGCTTCAGGTTGAACCAAACCAGCCTAAGTCAACTTGGCATGCAAGCAGCTTGATGCCAAGCCTACGTCTACATTCTTCATTCTGGCATAGTCAAACGTCTTTGCAGGCTATGTGATGACACATAACAGCAGGCATGGCTGCATGCTGGCATTTCTTTCCAGGACTGAATAAAACGTGCATGTGTGCAGCACCCAATATGGTGACGCATTGTACTGACGTGATTGTCACATGCCTTGCAGGTACACAGTTCTGCTTGCACAATTCTGGGCAGCTCTCAGGCAGAGATGTCACCTCATCTCACCTGCCTGAGGCAGCTCGCTGGGCCCCTTCCCACTCCCCCCAGCAACCCCCATCCCCCCTTCAGTCCCCCTACGCAGCCCTTCAGCGCAAGCCCTCAGGCTCCTTGCGTGCCTGCGGTCAGCACACCACAGCAGATGCCATTCAGAGCGCCAAAGCAGCCTCCAACGCAGCCCAACAGTCCCTGGCAGCCACTGCTGCCATCACCCAGGCAGCTGTTCTGCCTCGCAAGGGCAGCTCAAGTCTGCTGGCTGACCTCAGGCAAGCAGAGAGGCAATGGAGCGAAGCCAAGCAGGCGTCTGTACCAGTCCAGCAGCCAAGCAAGCTTCCAGAGGTGAAGAGGTCCAGCCGGCAGGCAGCTCGGGCTGCAGACCTCGCTCAGTCTCCACCTCAGCTCGAAGCTGAGGAGCCTCACAAGGTGTTGCTCCAGATGCATGCTCAGCAGCACGAGGCTGAGCCCCTTCCCATGAGCCACAGCGGGCTCCCCCTTCTGCGCTGGGGGTCACGCAAGCGGGCCCAAAGGGTGAGAGGCCACAGGTCATGTCATGCAACACCCTCTGATCAGTTCCTGGGCTGGACTGTGTCCGGCGGTGTACTAAAGCCAGTGGCACCAAGGCCCCAGCTAGCAGCTGCCACAGCAACTGCAAGGGCAGTTCCTCATCCTAGGGCACCACAGCATGCCAGCAGGCCTGTGAGGTCCGAGCACAGAGTCGTCAAGCATGAGTCACAGGCACCGAGAGCTGAGCCTCAGCTTTTCAAGGCAGAGCCTGTGGTGATGGCATCAGCAGCTGCTGTACAAGCCCCTGCTGAGCTTGCGCCTGCCTTCATCCCACGCCACAGCCGCAAAAAGGTAAGGATGATACTGTCCATATTTCCATGTGCCCTGCTTTGTGTCTTGAATGTATTCTAGTACTTGTGTATCTAGTGTACAAGAGACCCAGACTCCTACAATTCATCTTGTTCTGCCTTGTCCAGCGTGCCATCCCCGCCAGCCGCTCTCCTTGCAACATCCTCTGCAACAAGTGCTGCACTTCGGCACTTTGTATAGCATATCAAGCCATAGCATGCCTCACAGCTGGCATGAGTCACCCGCTGAGGCCTCGCTGTGCTGATTTGCAAAGTCCTGGTCCATGCAAACAATTGATTGTTATCTGCTGCTGCACAGGGCAAGGTACAGAGGAGTGCCTTTGAGTAGATGCAGTACCACTCAGGACTTAGATGCTGGGAAGCTGAGAAGAAATGCATTTGTATCATTCCAGAAGTGTTTTCAGTCTGCCAGAGTCAAGAACATCAGTGGATCGTTGAGAGTTGGTATGCTAGTGTACGTGTGTAGCTTTGATGTCCTTGCTTGCTTGGCGTTTTTACCTTTTTCAAGGTCAACATTTGGTTACCCTGCAGTGCTCTGCATCAGTCACTCATTATAGCAATTCGAGACACCGCTTGAAGGGAGCAGGGTGTATATATGCAGCGGCTCCAGATTTACTCTTGCCACCCATGATGCAAGTCATTGTTTTGCCATCGCTGGTTGCTTTTTGCTTCTGCTTTGCCTGTTGCGCAGCTCGTGATGCACTGCAAAAAATGTGCTGATTATGCCAATAGGGAATGTCATTTTGAACTCGACAATCAATGTTGTAGCAGTGTAGATTGTGAAGGCACCTGTGAAGGATAGAATTGACTGTAAAAACGAGTAATTTGCAAGTTTGTAGTTTGACACTAATCACTGCTGTGGCAGCCATTGAGGGCACTGTTTACGTGTGAAATCAGTACATCACATTACGTCACTGCAACTAAAGGACCAATATGAAGTTCTGTAGTCGAGCAGACGACCTGCTGATGCGCCAGCACAAGCACTGTGCCGGCGGATCAGCACAGTTTTTGTCACAGGCAAGCCAGGCTGGGCTAGGCTTTCGCACCCAAAAACCAGTTGCCATTTACAAACACAGCAGGGATAGTGGAGAGTACGTAGGCAAGCAGCAAACCACAAACGAGGTGTAATATGACACAACTGTCAAGGTCTTGCGTTTGCCAAACAATTGAATCCAAGTCACAGTTGTCAGTCCTCAGATCCATTATGGAAATCATTTTTTGCCTTGCAGTCATGTGCAGACATCAGGTGAACCAATGATGTCAAGTCCAAGCTGCACCATGGACGGACATTAGTTGCTGCCAAAGCTGCACTGGCTAATTGTTTACGTCAGTAAATTCTCAGTGGGCACAGAAAGGCTGACGGCTCCTTGCATGCTCTGCTCTCCTTCTACTTCACTGCTGCGGTTCGCAACCGCTGCATGCTGATCATCGATACCACCCCCCTCGGCACCCTCTCTCTGTTGACTTGCTTGCTGCACCGTTTGGTCTTCAGAGCCAGCATGATTGTCCCTCGCTGCACCATTCACATGCTGCTGTACGTTTTCATCTGCCTCTGTCGCGAGCACTGCTGCAGCAGCTGGCACACTGCTTCTTCTGCCCACTGCAATGCTGCCATCCTTTGCAATCCAGGGCACCTTGCTCAGGGGCAGCTGCAAAACGTCCAGTTCCAAAGTGCCCCTACTGGGCAGACTCTTAGGCCACTGCTGCAGGTCTATTGGTGTCAGCCATTTGCTGCCTTGCACCACCAGGCGTCCATCTAACATGGCATTGAACCAGGCAGAGCGTCCAAAACTTTGTGCCTGCAGACAGCAAACCAGAGCCTCAGTCTTACAATATGCTACCAGTAGACCTTTGACTTGAAACACAGATCCCCTTACGTCACCCTAAATGCTTAGAACAAGCATCCACTCTCCATCTGGCTGCTGCTTCAGCAGACTGACAAGAAACGAAACACTCCCTGTGTACTAGAAATACTCAATATCAACAGCTAGGTACACATCATTGGTCAGGAGTTTCTGCTCGGGTGTGCCTTGACAAATGTGCACCTGCCATGTCCAAAGAGACAGGATCATCTGCGCTCATAAGCAGCTCATGGTCAAGCTGGTGCAAGGTGCAACAAGAAGGTGCAACAAAGTCGCAACTTTTTGCCTTGTTTGGGTTGCGGCATTGCAAGGTGCTTTTGAGAAGACAAAAGGATTCGGATGCTTTCGCCAACCAACAGGTCTGATCACAGCTTGGAGCAGGCAAAGCTCACCAACAAGGTGGCTCACCATCAAGGTGGCTTTGAGAAGATGAAAGGATTAGGATGCTTCAATCAAGCAACAGGTCTGATCACAACCTGGAGAAGGAAAGAGCAGATTCAAACCCACCTGGAGTTCATGGTCAGCCAGGAGGCAAGCCACAGCACGGTGCTGCTCCTGACTCAGATCCAGACTGAAGTGCTTCCCCACAGCCTGTATGACTGGAGCCTCAGCCCCCTCCCCTTCGTCTTTGTCCTTCTTGCCCTTCTCCTTCTCCTTGCCCTTTCCTTTGTCTTCCTTCTCCTTCTCCCCCTTCTTGCCTTTGCCCTTCTTGGCCTTGCCCTTCTTGCCTTTGACTCCCTCTGGGGCCTCTGCCAGCTGCCTGTAGGCCAAAAGCCCATACAGCCTTACATGACAGAAAAGAAGAAGGGAAAAACTACACCTTTTGGCGTCAATTTGATGAGAAGCCGAGTTTGATAACAGGCTGCCCAGGAGCCTTGCATGACACTTTCTTGATTTGGTTCCATGCGTTGCTTGGTCTGCAACGCCTTGCTGCAAGCAGGCATACAGTGTAATGATGATAACAATAATTGCTTTCCAGCTCGTGATGAGCTAGGTACGTACGGGACAAGTCTCGTCTGTCCAAAGCAGTGTGCCTTGCGCATCTCTGTAAGGTCTACCAATTCAAACACAGTGTGATTGATTGCAGACGATGCAAGCAATGGTGTCTTTGACCTCAAGGAGAAGCAGACTTACGGTTCAAGGCTGCCAGTGCTGCATTGCTGGGTGTCCACAGTGACAGCTGGCATGGCAGCTGCTGCATAGGCATGCAGGTTCCTCAGCAGGCACTGG
>JAABUK010005595.1_pt1 | contig 19384 bp, 17 predicted proteins | sample 5559141 | NCBI WGS metagenome assembly JAABUK01 (sample SAMN10711869, study PRJNA513367) | rock metagenome | isolation source: Antarctica rocks | place: Antarctica: Victoria Land, Pudding Butte nord | collected 2016-01-03 | reverse complement strand
AATCCACAGGTGGATACTTCCATTGACTAGTGGATCTTCTCTGGTGAAAACGAAGACGGTCCTAATTTCTTCCATGCAAGGCAGGTGATGTGAAGAGGAGATCCTTTGAAGTGTGAAAGATCTTGTGGATAGTAGGGGTTCGGTCTTGGCATGCCAAGAATCCTCCAAAGGGGAACATCACGCAGCTGGCGATATGGGCTGTAGACCAACAAGGAGAGGTTGGCCTACGTCGAGGTTGTGCTACGTCGAGGTTCATCTCGGAAGTCACTCAATCGAAGTCGGCTCCCTGTGATGTCTTGTACCCAGAAGGTTCACGTGGAACACGACCTCTCTTGCCACCTGAAAGAACTGATCTAGAACCATCGTAGTCGCCGTCGTCCTCGTCTTCGCCTCGCTTGCGCTTGCCTGCGTTGCCTTTCTTTGTGATGTCTTTGGACTTCTTGGTTGGCTGGTTGTCAGGGGCGTCATCATCGTCATTTTCGTCACAAAGCTCAGGGCCATCTTCCACTTGAACGTCCTCGTCGTCCGCTTTCGGCGTGCTCTTCTTCTCTTTATCCTTCTACTTTGGTGCAGGCTCTGGCCTTCTTTGGTCAGCGCTTCACCTTCTTCGTCGGCGGCTGTGCGTCATCGTCATCATCATTGTCGGCATCCTCATCTTCGCTGCCCGTAACAGAATGTTCCGACGGCTTGTCATCATCGTCGCTCTTCTTCTTTTTATGCGCCGGCGAGTATGGATATCCAAAGTCCTCGACGATAGCTAGTATCCTCCTTCGTTGGGCGTCGAGGCTCCTCGCATGTCGTGTGGAACGCGCACCGGCGGCAGTCGGGTCCGGCGCCCAATGATGATTGAAGTCTCGAGACAGCTGTTGGGTATCGGTACGTATCGGCCAGCGAAAACCCGCCCGGGTCCAGTCTCCTGCGCTCGTGGCTTCTATGAGCTCTGGATGTGCGTCGATGAGCTCCCACAATCTTTCATTGTGCCACCACCAAATCCATTCGTTCTCGTCGGGCTTATAAGGAGTTCCTTTCTCCTTCGATTTGATACCAGAGATCCTCCGGAACCATTGACTGGCCGTGTTATTAAGCCGCTCGATGTGCTCAGAGTTGTTGTAGTCGAACGGGTCCCTGGGCCCAGTATCATCCGCCAATCTTCCAACGCTATCGTACTGCCCAACTATGAACTCCCCCCTTCGGATGTAATCGTTCCTATTCCTCGTGGGAATATTCACACCAATTCTTGCTCCCCGCCACGGGTATCGAACCAACCAGCCATTGCGGCCGGGATACGATGGATGGCCATAGTCTGCATCAGCATCAGCGAGGTCGTCTTCGTCAATCTCGTCGAGTCGACCAGCGATAGGACGTGGATGTGGCCACAGGTCTTCGGTGTCCAGGTGGGGGCGAATGGGTGTCCGAAACAGACTACGATTGAGCTCACTCGCTGGAATTGGCTGTCTCGCCAATCCATGACGCATCCAATGATCCATTGCGCGCAGCATGTCATAGCCATGCATCATCAGGAGGCCTCTTGCCGCATAATAGTCATCGGTGCCCGCAATCTCCATGAGACGAGCAATTCGTTGATCCTGATGCAGCTGATTGGGATTGATCATTCGAAGACGGCGTTCCATCCTCTGGTGTTGTTCCACCTCTTCAGGATGTACCAGACGGTCCGTCCACGCATTCACAGCTTCATCAACATCAAATTGATGGTCTGCAAGAAGTTGACCCACTGTCAGGGTAGTGAGCATGTGTATTTGATGTGCAGGCGTCACTTGGACCACGCGGGTGTATAAGAAGTCAACGCCCAGTCGTCGATTGTGGTGAAGAGAATCTGCACCAAGACAACGGTCTCGTTGTTGCTCTGCGGGACTTCGATTCGGTGCATTAGCGCGATGTCGATGTCCAGCTTGATTGAGCACGTTGTTCATACTTCGGAGAGCTGTGCCCAAGTCCCAACGAGCCGCGATGAGAGCATGAGCAAAGTCAGCATCAGTGACACCGACAGGCTCGCCAAGTAGCTGACGCATGGCCCACACCCGCCAAGCCTGCTCCGGACGTCCGATTCCACCAGTGATTGGGGTACTGAGTGCTTGTCTTCCCCTTCCTGGCCTTCGAACAACAACATTGCCGACAGGAACAATTCTTGATGCTTCTGGAACGATAGCGTTCCATCGAGTCTGATCAATTGAGTTGGGATCATTTTCATCTTCTGACTCGCTTGAAGAGGTCCCCTCTGGAGGACTTGCTGCTGGTGACTGTGGAGCTGAAGAGATCTCCGAACTAGGGCCTTCTTCAGCTGGCGTATCTTGCTGAGCGACAGTACCACTGCCGGATTGCTGTGCAGGGTTAACACTTGTATGAGCGCCACCGCTGCTGCCAGCTGTAGCTAGTGTGCCAGAATTCGCCATTTGCACAAGAATTTGAGCGGCTGAAATTGAAGTCAGCAATTTAATTTCACACACTTTATATTGCTAACCTTCGATGTCTTCTGCAGTCATCGTCCACATGATGGAAGTCACGGGTCCACCTGGCGGCGCTGTGGAGAAACCCGCAGTGTGTTGGCCTGCACCAGAATGTTCCGGGCTTCCATCACTGGGAGATGGGCTGGTAGACATCTACCAGAAAGGGGGTCAGCATTGTTCGACAAAGGTCATCAAGCCCTTTAGCTCTGACCTCGAGTTGCCGTCGCCGGATGAGCACTAACCTTTTTTGACGACAAGAAAGGCGAACTATACAGTGCTACAGGTATGCTGTTACTGAAGAAGGCAGTTGTGCAGCGCAAGAAGCGATGAATGTTTCAACGCGAGAAAGTGCGTTCAGGAAAAGCGGTGATGGTGAATGATTGAAGGTAGGCTTTGAATTTTGACAAATATGTTGAAAGTGTGCGGTCTGTGAGCGGAAGTGAAATCTGCCTGAAGATAAGTCGCGCAAATCTTTCGAACACCGCGCCTTTTCGTGTTCAGACCTCGCAATTGCCAATCTGCGGTCCGGCAGCCATGATGTGTTCGGCCACCCTGTGCTAGCACAAAGGCATCAAGATGAAGCGTGAAGCGAGGAGCGTGAAGCGAGAAGCGCGAAACGATGACCTCCAAAACGAACGTCGTCTCCTATATAAATCAATAAGAGCAGCCATTCAACAGCCTGGCCCTGAGATCAAAGCCCGGTTCGGCAATTACCAAGACTGTCCATCGTTGAGATGGACTCCCAGAAATCCCATTATCTGCTTAGCACCGTGGCCACGGCCAGTCCGATGCTGCAAGAGAGATATGGGCCAGCTTGATGCTGACGAGGAGAACGTAGAAGTCCAAGAATGATTGAGGAAAGAGCGAGTTTATATATCCCCCACCCTTTCCACTGAAGCAGACTACTGAGACAATTAAAGGCTCCAACTGCTCATCAAATGCAGCTTGAATGAACCGGGCCCCTTATGTCCTGTTCACACGATTAAAAGCTCCCAATTCCCACACAATGCAGCTTGAATGAACATACCTCCATATGGCGGACCCAATGTCACCATCCGTGCCAGACCAAAATGCGACTACCAAAGACTTGAAAGAACGCAAGCTCATGTATCTACAGCTCCTTGTGATGCCATCTGCCTGGAAGCATGTGTGCTCCTCTTCATTGAGCTCCTAGGCACGTCACTGAATAAAGAACAGTGACAATCTCTGGGCAGGAAACACCATTCTCGGCTGAAGATCCGTAAGCATGTCGTGATAGTCTCGCTGTAGCATAGACTTGGAGAGACTCTACCAGGCAGGGAAGGAAGCAACAGCTGGGAAATGCAAGATGGAGGGCGATTGAATAGACAACACTTTCTGGTAGCACTATTATCTTCACATCCTTGCATGTCTAGTGAAGGCAGAAAAGAATACTAAAGTGATATGAGGTGAATTTTGAGATAGGGGCCCGGTCTTGGCGTGCCAAGACCGGGCCGCATGGAGCGTGAAGATTGGAAAGTTATTTAATTAACCAGAATTTGGCCAGCAACGACAAGAAGATGCACTAATACAGCTTTCTACTGAATGAAAGCAGTTTTCTACGAAGGCTAGGCTACCGGCCTGTTGAGACAGCTGCCACGGGTCAACCCTCCTGCTCATCTCCACCCCCACCATCCTCTTTCTTCGCCTCCTTATCTTGGATCGCCGCAGTTTCATCCCCACCGTCATCTGCTCCCTCCAGTCGAGCGTCCTCTAGAGTCCTCTTCTTGCCCGACTTCTCACTTCCCATATCTGGGTTCCGGATCCGCAAGCAGGCAATAGCAGCCAGTGAGCGCTTACGACAAGGTTGAGTCTCCCCAGGCAAGATGGCTCCAGCGAACGTCGAGTTGAAAGCGTCGGTGATCTCGCGACCTGTGCATTTCGGGTTGTCTCGCTCGTAGTTCCGGATCCAGAGCCGCTCAAGGGGGCTGTAGCCGGTCCCTCTCTTGCTTTTTGCTTTTGATCCGACTTGTGCCCTGTGATTGACGAGTTAGTCTTGATTCACAATGGTTTGCAGGAGGTTACCTGCATGACAGTCTTCCATCGCCAGCTGTTGAGAGCTCTGACTTGCTCGACGTCATTGCGATCGAATGACAGCCACAGGGGGTAGGTCATTCTTTTCGCCCTACCATACTGCACGAAGTGGACCTGGAATTTCGATTCGTCAAAATCATCTCCAGCTCTAGCGGGCTCGCGGTCAAGGTTTGGATTCTCCGCCGGAAACTCAACCCGCATTGGCTCCTAGTGGAAAGTCAGCATCTGGAAGCCTGCCCGTTGAGTCTTCGTCTCACCGATTCAGGACCAGGTGCCTCACCTCGATCGATGCTATCGTGCATTTGGTGCAAGAAAGCCAGCTCCACATCCCAACCGGCATACTCCAGATACCGCAATCCGTCTCTCAGGGTCAATGACTCATCCGTGAATTGCGACAAGAGCTGTGCAGCCTGACGATCGCGCACAGCTGTGGCTTCTGCTGGAGTGAGCGAAAGCCTCATGAATGATTGCACACGATCATCATTGTAGACTATGTCATTGATAGCAGTTTGCAAAGTGGCTTCATTGCGGACAGCGCCAGGAGGAAGTCGGATCTGAAAGGGGTCGTCATGACGGCGTGGCCGGAGTGCAGGCACCGCAACCCTTGAAAGACCCAACTCCTGACGGAGAGCATGGAACGGACTTTCATCATCATTCGCGATGGGTTTGTCTGGCGTCTGAGGAACACCAGGACATTGCTCGCTTGCTTGGACTGACATCTTGTCAGTTCTAATTCATATAGGAGAGCACCAGTGAAATCCATCGGCAAAGTTAACAAGGTTGGGAATAGTCAGATCTTATACCTTCAGAATCATTGGAAGGCTCCTGCGCATTTTGCGGACCATCATTGACATGTTGAGCGGTATCATACGTCTGCAAAGAAGATGTTTGTGGTTCTTCAGCGGTTTGCGGAGGTGAGACAGATGCAGCGTGCGCTGGAGCTGGTCTTCTAACCGAGCCTTTTTTAGATTTCTTTGGCCGCATATTTCTGTTCTGGAAATATATCGTCTCTCTATGAAATATGATTTCTGCAGGAATTTTATGTAAGATCGTTGTCGTGATTATCCTAACCGAAATATGCAATAAAGAGCGGGTGGAAAGCTGTTGCGAGGGTAAGTGCAGTGCCAAATTTCAATGTTTGAAAGACGTATAAACAAGTGAGAGGTGAGAGGGGCGCCCATCGGGAAAGGTTTGCGGTGTTGGGTACGTATAAAAGAGTTCCTTTAGCTTAATGCTCAAACTTGAATTGCCATCGAATCATGACTCACAAGCCCGATCAGAGATTTCTGTGCAAACTTAGAATCAAGTACGATGGGAGGCACATCATATTCAGGCCCTCTGCCACAGCTATGCTCCTGCAACCAGGCTCATCATGCCGGCCAGCAAGGTCAGCACCATGGCCTTGCTATCTGCGTCTCTTGAACAACTTGTCCAACATAAACAACACTCGTTTTCCACGACTCCAGCGGGGCAGTACCACGAAGGTCACAATCGTCAAGATTTAGTGTTAACAGATCATCAGCGATAGTCCTGTCCGGGCTTCGGTCATCAAGAACAGCTACTGGGGCTTGATTCCGTGCTTGGACTGTAAAGCATTCAAAAGTTTAGAAATTCTGGAATTGTGCAGCTTTTCAAGGTAAGAATTGCGGAGGCCTAGACATCATTAATAGTGCTGCTCTTGCGACCAATAACATTGCTTCGTGAGAGGAACCTCGTTAAGTTATGTTAGAGTGATACTTCAGTTTCTGGCACAATGCCATTAGACCCTGGGAATGTCTTGGGCCCCACGAAGAGTAGAACGAGATAAGTTTCCGCCTACACCTTTCCAGCAAGCCTGATCCCTTTTGGTTTCAAGTACCCCATCTCGTTATCGTTGAGTGTCACAGCGTGGCGGTGCAGAAAGGGACAGGAGCCACTTGAGAAAGCGTTGCTCTTGTGATAAGGGAAGACTTCATTCGTTGCATAATAGTAGTCATACCAGTATATCTCCTTGTGCGAGATAGGTTCTGCTCTAATTGGGATGTTGCTCGAATCGGGATCAGTACATATGGCTCCAAATATGGCGGCACTGTAGGCTAGGCGGCTGGAGCCAAAATCTTTGGATTTCCGCTTCGAATTGCCGAAGAAATCGACTTACTCGGAATGTTTGATGATCAAAGAAGAAAGGATTCAGAGAACAGCGGTATGTACCTCGATGCAAAGTGGTGAAATGCCTCAGAACCCAGAGGCATTGGTGTCATCCACAGCTTCGGTAAGGTAACTACGCTGCTTGCCACAACAGGTATGTCGGCGAGTCCTTGCGGAGCTCATATGTAACGTTCTCCAGTCCGAGGAGTGGTCTCATCACAACCTCGTAGACCGTGGGGTCTGACCGATCCCTGGGAAAACACACATGGCTCGAAGCTTGAGGTGAAGCATTACTGCACGAACAGAAATCATCATTCCTGAAGCAACCAGCCGCCATCCGAGCTGGTGCAACGATGTTGAGCTTCAAGCATGGACCTGGATTGAGTGAGAGGAAACTCACTCTGACATTTACCACACAACTTTGAAGAGTAAATCATGGCGGTGAGACCGTCGCGATGCCTGTCGATTGTGGAACTGGAGACATGCCACTTATTGCCGATCAAGTCAAAAGAAAGCTGATCAACGAGGCCAGAAGAGGGTCAGGAACGGCCCGACCTTCTGCTTGTCCGGCTTTGACCACATTTTCTCGTGGCCGTTGATTTCGATACAAGCCTGACACGGTCAAGAATGAAATCGGGCTGCAGAACAACGTAATATGCCTTCATGCTCGGTGGCTGGCGTCGAGTTTGTGTACTACAGCCGAAGACGGGGTAGCAATCATCTGGCAAGCCGGACACATATATTGAGACTCATGCGCCCTTTCGAGAAACTCTACTGTGCTATCAACCCCAATCATTATCATTTTCAAACAAGGTGCTGTCGCCATCTTGAATCTTCATATCTTTGATCCACAGACTTCACATCGTCAAGCAGAGCCGTCGGTATGGTCGTGATCGCAAAGGCTTTCGTCACGGAGTCCAAAAGCTCCCCTGCCTATTGGCAGATAGGGAATCTTTGGCAAGTCATGGCTACTGGAGTCCAGACAGGTGATATTAGGCCTTGCTTCACTTCGGTATTGCCCCTGATGTCTAAAACTCTGCACAGATAATGCATTCACTCTCCTGGACCAGATTGTCCACAGCGGAGGCGGCGGTGGTCCCCCCACGCACACGCACACTCAGGACGAAGGTCTATACGTGGTCAGTGGGAAATGCACCTTCAATGCCGGTGGTCACCAAGGCCTCCCTGGCACGCCAGGAACCTTTGTGGCCATTCCTGGTAACTGTGAACACTCTTTCACTGTCGACGAGCCAGACACGCACATCCTCAACTTCTATCTACCAGCTGGCTTCGAGCAGATCCTCATCGGCATATCGCATCCTGCCAAGAGAAGAGAGCCTCCACCACCGGAGTTGATCGGCGAAATGATGCCACCACCAGAGCTAGTCAAGAAGCTCTCAGAGGATTACGGTATGACGTCCATGATCGAGGACCCACTCATCGACGGCCCTGATCCCGCGAGAATGCTCACCAAACCCACTCCCGGGGCAAAATCCTTCCCCTTCACCGCAAACGCGGCTTCTGAGGATCTTGTGTCTTACTGGGCATTGGGTGGCCTCTGGACCATCCTCGCAAGCGGAAACCAAACAGGAAGCTACATTCTGATGGAGCAGCATCTACCAAAAGGAGTCGCAGCAAATCCACATCTGCATACGAGCAATGAAGAGGTCTTCTACATCCTAGACGGACGAATGACATTCCTCCTGGGCGATCGGATCCAGACCGCCAGACAGGGTGCGCTGATCTTCGTTCCGCGGGGAACGGTGCATGCTGTTCGGGTCGACAGCGAAACGGCGCATGTTCTCAATCTCCATTCGCCCGCCGGGTTCGAACGCCTCGCCGACCTCATCGGTACACCGACCAAAGAGAAGAGTATGCCTCCTAACACTTTCAAGGCCAAGGAGGTTGATCCTGCGGTTGAGGCGAGATTGTTGAACTCGATTGGTTTGTGCAACGTTGCCCTTGCGAATCCTCTCGCATGATCGAGCAAGCCTCTGATATTTCTTGGCACCGCACGGCGCACGCTGCTTACGTAAGGTAGTCAGCCAGTTTCCCCCCTTGTTGAAGGCCAATCACAATCATATTTGCATTGCTCAGTCTGGGTGCGCAGTAACTGAGTACTTCCTGCGTAAGCCGAAACACTTTACACCCCACGTTCCTTTGATGTAAGGTACGTAGAAAGATTTTTTTCTTTGGGTGGAGGGCGGTCTCAGGGATCATTTGAGCAGAGAGTAGAAGCTGGTGCCCGGTATTCATAAAGCATAGACTGATTGATAAGAAGCTAATTATAGCACCGCAATAGCTCTAGAAAAGTCATGTCCCTGCCTGAATCAGGACCGAGGGGTAATACGTGTAAAGGTAGCACAGCGGTTGGAAAGGAGAGATGTCCTTGTAGTCAGACTGGGCCAGCATCTTTGAAAGTAGAGAATAGTTCGCCTGTAAAAGTCCTCTAGGCGCCACCTTCGAAGCTCAATAAACCCATTCCTAGCTCGTCAATTCAAGCTTGCCGGCTTGCCTACCTGGTCTCCATACCGCCTAGACTCCACAGTGTGGAAATGATCCTTGAAGTACGCAGTACAGACGCAAACCTCCTTTCGGTCGATCCACCCTGGCTCGAAATACCAGGTGACTTCCGTGGTGGGCGAGTCTTCCGGTATGAACTGCCGAAACATGTCAATTTCAATAAATAAAGTCGTCATGAAAACAAGAGGTTGCTAAAAGATCGATAGCTTACCTGGCCTGGTTTAAGAACAATATTTGCTCTGCCTTCGGAGAACTCCAAGCCACCTTCGTAGCCAATGTAGGGGAACAAGCGCAAGGCGACAACCCGGTCCAAACTCGAGTATTTGGCTGCTTTGACGAATTCATCGAGGAAGGCACGGACTTTGTCTTGGGTGAGGTCGATCGACTTTTCTTGGTTGAAAGGGGAGAAGAAGAACTCGTATGGCATCAATTTGCCATTGTCCAGGAGCCAGGCATTAGGCAGGATCTTGCCGCCGGAATGAGAGTCGTCACTCGCCTGGTTCTTCCATGGCAGTGAGATGTTATTGAATTCGACGAGTTTCTCGGGCTCTTTCAGGGCGAAGTGGCGATGTAGGATGGTGATTCCGAGTTGGGCTTCCAAGCCATGTTTCAGCACGAGTGGACCGAAGACTTCCCTGATGAATTTGAGTCCATCTTTGGCATGGAAAGCTTTCTTCGCCTCGTACAGGTCTGAGATCTGGTTGAATTGCGCGACGCTGTACGGTTGCACAACCTCCGCCATTTGTGTGTATGATATATATCTGAGGGATCCGACTTGTAGAAGTTGTATGGGTTGTAGGAGCTCCTTCTATCTGTTTGCTGATGAGTGAAGAGAGTAGATTGATGATGATGGGAAATTGAGGCATTCTGGTCACGAAGCTAGGTATTTATAGCTGAAGGAATGGTCGAAGTTCACACTGTGAATACTCGTTGGCAGGTTCCATGGGGCAAATGACACCACCCATGTGAATGGAGAGGACCGAGCAGACAGGGTTTTCCATTTCGGGTGTCAAACGGATTGCACCCGCCTCTTCGTCTAGCAGTACCGGTGCAACGATTGCACGGATCAACACAGAGAGCGCGTTTGCAGGTATACGTACCAATGAGGTCCTAATTTCCGAACGCGTTTGTAAACGAATCAGCGACGTGGAACTTATGCTTCACTGTAGGCAACTCTCTGAAGACGTCAAAATGGAACGAGTTGGTCGTGAAGGATGCTCTCTGCTGCAACGTCCTCATATCATGGCGTCCTTATGCCGACTTTCGTAGGAGGTCCATATTGAGAGAGGAACGAGCGCGCAGTCGTAGTGTGCTCCCATTCAAGTTCCCTTGTGAGCCTCGAGGCAATTCGAACCTTTAAGATTCCCCAGGAACACCCTCTGCAAATGGTGTGCGCATTAAAAGGCTCTCAGAGGAAAATGCTCTTAACCTCGGGAATTGGTGAATCGCCAAAGGCATACTCACGAGCAGCGAGAATGGTGCCGCTGGGACATACTGCCACATTTCTGAGCCGTGCATTAGAAGAGCACGGCGAGTGGCTACAAGTTGGTGTCCAGGACAAAGCCACAGGGTTTCACCAGTATTCTTTGATCTGCAAAGGAGTCAAGAGCGCCATACGAAGCAGCGTGGGTTGACTATCAAGTCATGTCCCTCATTACGGCGGGCTCCAGTTTCATAAGTATGACGGACAAGGCAATTTCCAGAAGACTTCTCCACACAACTCGGCTGACCAGTAGAAAATAAAACGGCTATGCAAGATCGAAAGGCAGAAAGGCCTCCTTTGCTACATTGGTTTAGAGGAGGATGGGATGAGCAAGATAATGATGGATTAGTGGGCACACAGTTGCCAGGAATATCTTGGCGAATACATCGTTCTTGACAGTATTTCCTTTATCATACACAAATACACATGGTCAAGCTCATTTCTATGTGAGCAAGCCGTGGTCGAAATGAGGTTTCCATATCAATTGAGAGCTTTCCTCTCGTATCATGGCGAGGCGCACCACCCGACAAAATGATCTCGTGTTTTTGACGCGTTGTGCTTCACCCACCTCAAATCGGTGAAAAACATGAAGAGACAGTATTCAATATGCCTAACACAACCTCTGCCATTCCTATTTTACATCTGACCTCCCCAAGCGGCCTTGCGTTTTGCAAAGACCGACAGACTATAGTTCGCTCAGGATGTCGACCCATCAAGCAAGGCAGACAGCTTTGAACCAGGATCGGAGTGGTGAAACGCGATCTAAACTTGGGACGGTGAGGGCCTTTTGATGAACCTTGTGTATAGTTTCAACTGACAGCCCTCGGCTAGCCATGATACGTGCCGTATCTTCTCCGGATGGAATGTACATAGCGGCAATTGCGTCGCCTTCACAAATCCACATTAGCAGATGCCTTTCTAGAAAGAGATCTATGCTCTGCCACATTGCCGTAATTCCCTCGCGGCAGGTTCAGAAGGTGCTGGCTAATGCTGACCTGCTTCGATGGTCGCCAGAGCTTTACTCGGCTACTCAGAACGCCGTGGGCAGCGGCACCGCAGACCCAGAGGACCACCTCCTCATGGCTTGGCTACTGGTGTCTGACGGACAGCGCCTGATCGTCTTGCACATTGTCTTGGATTTGCGTGTTACCTCCGAAACGGCTTGCACGATCCTCGCCAACTATGATCTGGGTTCACACCTCGGTGGGTTTTCTTTCGTCGACTTCATCTTTAGTCATGAACATGCTGTTCTGCTGCAAAACGTGGGCATACAAGCCTCCATTATTTCCTTGACACGCCCCGAAAGACACGATATTTCGAATATTAAATATGCGGACAGCCGGGGGCTTGCCATAAGCCCCGACAGCAGGTGCTTTTCCATTCTTACCAGAAGCGAGGGGCAGGATCTTGTCGTTGTCTTCACAACAACTGAAATGGGGACTTTCAAGCCAAGCACCTTCTCTCCGGCGACCTTTGATGCGCAAGGCATCAAATGGTGTCCTCATGGTGACCCTCTCCTTTGTGTTTGGGATTCTGCTGCCTTTGGTTTGAAAGTCTCGTTTTTCACAGCCAATGGTCATTACATGAGACATATGGATCTTCACTCGGAGAGCCTCGGCGTCGCCTCGATAGTCAGCAATTTCGAAGGCTTGGGCGTCAATACAGTGGACTGGCTTTCATGCGACGGGAACGCAGTACCGGCTGTTTTCAACTGTTCTGGGCAGCTTTTCATTGAACGACACACTAGATTTGAGAGGGTATGTCTGCCTATTGGTCCTACTATCTTCTCCAAGCGGTGTCTTACCACAACTAGCTCCGTCCGACTATCATTGATCACCCTAATGTCATTGACGCTGCGACGTATCCTGTTTGGCAGGAGGCACAAGAGGGCGACCACCTTCTCATGCATTGCACGGCGTTTTTCGAGCCTCGGAGTGTTAAAAGGATCGCTGGTGCTGATCAGGTGGCCATGAATGTAGATGGCGCGCAAGTAGCGTCAAAAGATTCATCTCGGCCTTGGACCTTGTGGATATGGGATATCCTATCGCCACAGCCTCTGGCAGTTGTTGATTTCCGAGACCGTATCAAGCAACTTCTGTGGCATCCTACTGCTCCTGAGATTTTGTTAATTCTTACGATTCAAAAAGAGCCACTAGTCTACGTTTGGCATACGACAAAGGAGCAGTTACTTATCTTGGAGGGCCTAACTTTGAATGGTGATGCAGGACCGGGAGACTACGAAGCAAAGTGGCTTGCATGTACCAACGAATTAACTCTTTTGTTCCTCACCTCACCACACCAATACGACGCTGGTACCATAGATATTGGTGGAGACAATGTCAACTTCCAGAGCGTCTTACGTCAAGCAAATCCAGGGGCTTAGCTGACCTGTGGAAGGTCTGGCAGAGGCATTTCGACGATCCATTCAAGCCTCGACCTTATGAGCACATAACCTGCAACGATGCCGATCCTTCATGTGCATCGCCCGTACTTTGAAGGAGAATTTTGAACGGATATTCGCCCTCCACTGTATCGAATACTCCATGTTTGAGGTACCTGAATGTCAGTGGGGAGCATCTGCTGAGACTCGCGATGTCTTGTGCAGCTAATCCGTTGGGATTTTCTCTGACTTGCTTCGCTGATAATCCGCAAGGGTTAGTCAGTGGATTTCGATCATTACATTCTCGGAGATGGGAAATTGCTGGCTGTGGGTCACGGTAAGCTAAAAAGTATCAACACCATTAACAGAATGCCTGACTTGAGAGACTTACTCTTGATATTAAGTATTTCAGTCCAGTACTCTATCTTCTTTCCTAAATAGTCCCCGCACAATGCTAGGCTATTGAAAAATACAAATATTTTCTTAATGCGGCTTCGGACTATTGTACAATTCATTTCAACTCGTAGTGAATACAGACTGACCGCTACACTTTCTAGTTACCTCGCTATTCTTCTGTATTGCAGTTACCTATTAAAGGAAGGCCAATCCACGGTTCCACTTCCACCAACAGCAGATTCCTCAATTACGTTACTGCATCATCACTTTCCTACCACATTACCCAACATCGGTACATCTCATACACAAGCATCATGCTTCGCCGCAACCCCACTCATATTGCCATCGAGGACACAGCTCTCGCCGACCTCGACGACCGTATCGATGCTTCTCGTGCCATTACCACATCCCATCCTCTGAACTCTGCGAACCTTCAACCAGCCGGTCTCTGTACTGAGACCAACAACATAGCGGACCAGTCAGCTTCCAACGCTCTTCCTCCCCTAACCCAGCTGCTGCCCTATGTCCACCTTCCCTACGGTCCCGAGCGCGAGGCCATCTTAAGCACCAACCTCCACCTAAGCCATCTCGCGCATACTAACGAGCAATCCAACGCTCAGTCCGCACTCGCCCACTCTACCATCGCGAAGCTCTGCGCCTCTTACCAGCAAGTCGTCGATCACCTCACCACAGAGATTCAGATCAGCCGCCTTCAAATCAACGTCCACAATTGGCGTCAGGCAGTCGTCGCTAACGACGACGACGACGACAACAATAACAACAACAACAACAAGGACCTCAATGGGGCAGCCGATCTGATCGAGAAATTCACCGATCTCCGCTCCGCGCCGATCTCCACCTTGGCAGGGGTCAAACCCGCTGAGTCAGCATCAGACGCCGGTGGCAAGACCGAGCTTGATCCCCCTATACGGACTATCTTGGGCATTGAGGGCCGACAGAGTTTCGAAGGGCCGACCGCTGGACGACTCTACGGTGCAGAAGAAGATGTGGCAGCATTCCTGGGTGAATTAGCTGGAGAAGTTGGTGCGGCGGACGCTTGTTCTGGCACTGGCAGTGTCATGTTGGGAGCAGAAGGTGCAGGAGCAGGGGATGAGGCTGGTCTGGGTGTGGGTCCGGCGGCCGCGTTGAGTGCAGATGAGAATGAAGGTTTTAAGGGAGAGGAGACGAGAGTAGAAGGCGGGGGCAGTTGGAGCGGACGCTCGCGATGCAGCGGTTGCTAGTGCCGAGCCACGATACAGTCCGCTGGGGAAGCTGAAGAAGATTTGAGGGACCTGAGGGATGGGGCAGGGGGACGCTGGGTGTCTTGATGGTGTGAATCCCCATATGGTCTCTTCACGAGGGGAGGAGACGGTGGTGAGAGAACGACAGCGTCCTGCGGAATGCAAAACCATAATACTCTGCAAGGAAGTCTAGTCAATGACATCACGGTCATGCATGCAACGTATGCTCATTCTTATTATTTTCATCAAGTTATTCATCTCAGAGTCTGGCCAGGATGCGCACTTGCAGCTTCTGAAGGCTCAACCCTAGAGTAACCAGCCCACTCCTCTTGACCTACTGGCTTGATGGTCACTGATTCCATATTGGCATCGCATTCCCGCTTCCAGTTCCTCGGGGTGAACTCATCTGCTATTGCTTTGAATGCTGCCATGGTGCAGAAGGTCTCGTCGCCTTCGAGGTGGTTTCCTGCTTTCTTGCAACCAGGGACTGTCATTACCTTATCGTTGTATCGTATCCTCACGAAGTAGCCGTTCAGCTTCGCCTTCTCGGCAGTGGAAAGTTCTGATATCGGTCTCCTGCCGATTCCTTCTGAGGCTTCTCCAGATGTCAGGACGTCTCTGTTGATGCTCTTAATGAAAGAGGAAAGGCCGACTAATGAGGCAAACCAGCCTGGGCGAGCAGGAGCTGCTAATGCCTGCTTCTCAGTCGCTGACCTCGGTTTTACACCTTCAGGATTTCGTGATTGGTTTTTCTTCCTGAATAGCTCCAGCGCAATGTGGCTGGTGAATGGTGGCCATGACTCTCCACCAAAGGCTCCAAGGCTCGACAGCAAACCAGCCAGCGTTGTATCATGGCATCCGCTCATGGAAAATTTGATCGTGGTTTCACCGCCTCTACCCTGGCCCATCCGTCCATCCTCACCACCGACCTCATGTACGGTCAAGCCTGAGTGTTCGATGCTGGCGGTCATGCGCTCAACAATGTCTCCCACAAGTGCGCCAATGCCAAGTGTGCGGTATTCGTGATTTTCATTGTATCCTGAATACCATTCATCTACACCGATATTTTCGATGATCTTCCGAGCTTTTGGATCGTAGAATTCAGGAGGGAGCCTCGTTGCAGGCCCGTGAGCCAGGCTTGCATTGATCGTGTCCATAATACCTGATAATCTAGGATGGGAGTCTACTGCCACTTTTGGAGACGATCTTGGCATCCATGCTGAGATCAGCCTGTTAATGTATTCCATCTCTTCCGTTTCGTTCCATTTCTCCGCCGCTCGCTGCGCGAAGGCACGACTCAGCTGGTTGAAGCGGCGACAATTGCCTTCGTTGGGAAAGAGTGTCTCATCCGCTGGCGTCCGTGTCACTATCGTAGGCGGCGGGAACGAGGCGGTTCTTGCTGTAAGAGGGTACATGCCCCCAAAGGCCTGCTGAACTGATTCGAGAGCGCGGGGCAGAGGGGTGGACCGGAGGTAGATGCTGTCGGATGAGGAAATGAGGCTGGGCATGTACTTGAGTTGATCGATATAAAGGCGTCGAAAGCGCTGACCCAGGGCCAGGGTCGTCTCACGACCCTTGTCGGTGAGCTCACCAAGCTGACTGTGTGCCCGGATTAGCCGGGATTCAGATCGAGGACAGCCTTTTGGGAAGGACTTGCCATACACCATCAACTTCGCCATTGGGGCCTGCTGCCAAGATGGGGCCGTCGTCTTCTCCGAAGCGCTCCAGTCTCCTCCGCCACTGAAAAGAATCCCAGGTAGACGCATCGCGAGAGGTCATGGCAACAGTGGTCAGACGTCGGGCAGCATTGCAATACGGCCAATATGGAGCGAGACCGGTCTAGTCATGTCAGCTGCTACGCTGGAAGCTCAGGCATTGAGAAACACGCATTCTGAAAGCGAGCTGACACTGGAGATCTTTCCCCATGACGCAGAATAATTTGAACGAGTTGAAGCTCCAAGTCTTTGGGATAGAGTCTCTGCAACTCCGTTTCTGAGTAAGGAGGACGAGGAACGAGAGTCGTCATTGCAACAAACGACTACAAAGCTTCTACTGAGGGGATAGTAAGGCCGCTTGACCTACACCCCTACAGTCGTAGCTCTATCATGGCAAACGAATGTTTTGGCTTGGCCAAACGTAATTATGAAGCGCGATGAGCATGACTGGGGAAAGACCCTGAAACGCCAAGAGCCGACTCGTGTTGGCAATCCCGCGCAGTCTTTACTATGTGCAGGGCATACTAAACTGAACATCCACGAGTACGGATACTGGTATCCCCAGTTGCAGGTCACTGAAGATGGTAGGTCGTTCAAAACGAGGAACTAAAGGTGCTAATGCATGGACCAGGTCTCTGCAGATTTGGCCTCGCTAGCAGAAATCCCTTCTCCCCTTTACATCACTCTTCTATTCAAATGCGCCCGGCATACCGTACTGCTGTCGGTCCTTCCCTCGTCGCCTTTCACCGAAATCAAGTCTCTACTTCTGCTTGTTCTACAAGCGCGAAACATCACTAGCATTGCTAATACACCAGTGCCATCTCCTGATCGAGAGGGCCAAGTCGAACTGGGAATACCCAAGGACAAGAAAGAGCTCAAGAAGGGCTTTGTCTCACTTGAGATGGCCGAGCAGGTGCTTCTGGATAGCAAAGCAGGGAAAAAGAAGGTGAACGGTAAAAAGGCTATGCCGAACGAGAATCCGGCAGGTGCAGGTCTTGTGGACGGCAGTACACTGGCTTTCAGGTTCAGGTCAGACAAGGAGGTACACATGAAAGATGAGGGCGACGATGAAGCTGAGGTTCTTGATGATCCGGGATGGAATGTGGAACTGCCTTGTTATGATGAAGAAGAGGAGTGAGCTAGGATTGGTTTAGCGGCACTAATGTGAAGCTACAAGCTTATCGTCGACCTGGCATGCTGATGAAGGCGATGTGGCGCTGAAACACTCCAAATTATCAACCAACGCGCTTCAAGATCACGAATCAGGACGCCTAGTTGACCTCAGTGAGTGATGCGCCAGCAGCTTCCGAGTGCAGGCAACCCGATAAGGCTGGGTGTGGGGCAATTCCAGTTTTCTGTCAATATCGAAAGGATGCGTTTTACCGAATGTAGAGACGAGAACTACCACTGAGCTCGGAAACTTCATCGTCGAAACCGAATTGATACTCATTCCAGTCCATCGTTGATTACTGGTCGAGGCCGGTGTCAACAATTCGTGGCCGTCCTGCTTTTTATTGCCGCACCTCACAAAAACAAGCCGAGATTCTTGAAGTTGCTGAGAATAGACCACAGCATCACAAGTATCGTATAATCAAGAATGAAAGACTTTGGATCGCTCTGCGTCTGACTTCTGCCCTGTAAATGCCTCCAGTTCCTTCTGAGTATGTGCCAAACATTATGTCAGTGCGGCCATTCGTGGCTGCGGTCCTTTTGGTTCAACAGTATGTCTCTGTGATATCAAAGCTAGGCGAGCTCCACCCTTGAGCTAGCACGTGACACTGCTTGGCACAAGGCCTTGACATAAGGCCTTGACACAAGGATCTATACTTAAGAATGCGTAATTACTCGTAATCTAATAATTAATTATCTTTTATTTTATATCTGATAGCTTTATATAAAGCTTCTGCACGACTGATTATAATTATTATATGGGATCAGCGAGACTCTTAAAGTTATCTTCTAAGAGCTACGCTGCTGATAATTTATAGAGATTAGCTACGCTTCTATTTCTCGTTATTATCAGAAAACTACTCATTATCTTTAATAATAATGATCTCTTGCGAAATAATATAACGAGATATATATAATAAGACTTATATTTCTCTTTTCGCGACTTCTTAGTTATCAGAAATTTTAGAATCTGAAAGTGAATAGCATATTAAACTTTGAGAAATTAGTTTATAATAAATTATAATTTACTTTCTCAATTTTTAATCTCTTTTAAGAATTCATTAAATTAGTAGATTACTTATAAAAGATATTTAATATATTTTATAATTATTCGAAACTCATCAATAAATATTATTTTCTTTTATTATAATATTTATCGAAAAGTAATAACGCGATAATTTATAAGAAGTTTTTAGAAAGAAGAAAGAGATTATAAATAAGAGATAAAATATTTAAATTAAATATATTATATATATATTTTTATCTTCGCTCGATTATAAATATATGTGAATATATTCTTCTCTCTTCTTATATTTATATTATCTTTTTTAAATTAATCTTCTCATAATTATAATATAAATTAAGAAAGTTAATCTTAGTAAGAAATCTTCTCTATATAAGATCTTTTATCAATTCTTACAAATAATTAATAATATAATTAAGCTATTATAATAGAATTAATATAAGTTATAAATTAATAGCTTTAAAATTATATATAATAATAATAGATTTAAGCGCTATTATAATTCTTTATATTTATTTTTAATTCTAAGATTAAAGAATCACATCTTTATAATAATAATTAAAGTAATAATAAACTAAACAATTATATATAAGATATTATAAATTGAGTTAATTTTTATAAGCTTTATCTCTTATATCACTAAAGTTATATCCCTTTCTTATTAGAATAGCGTTCCCGCATTATAGCGTAGAAATTGGGTGCAGTCTTAACATCAAAAACATCAAAATCAGAAATACAAAAAGAGCTTAAATCGATTATAGCAGATTAAGCTTACAAGCTAGCATATTAAAAATAGTATCATTAAAAA
>JAABUK010005593.1_pt1 | contig 19385 bp, 19 predicted proteins | sample 5559141 | NCBI WGS metagenome assembly JAABUK01 (sample SAMN10711869, study PRJNA513367) | rock metagenome | isolation source: Antarctica rocks | place: Antarctica: Victoria Land, Pudding Butte nord | collected 2016-01-03 | reverse complement strand
TCAGTGTCTCCTGCTTGCGTTTACGGCTTTCAAAGCCATGATCCATCTGTACGTAATCACCTCTTGCATCTGGTACCACAGAGATAGTCGCTCTTCTCCTTGCTGGGCTTTTAGGGTTTTGGGGGGTTCGCTGGCTGTTCCCAGCTCTCAAGGCACAGGCAAAAACCTGTCATAACTTGTGGGTTGTAAAGCTTTGCTTTCTGAGTAAGCTATTGCTACGTAAAGTACTTATGTGCCTTGCCAAGGCACGAATTTGCTCCATGCCCATAACATCTCCCCCAGGCTTAAAAAAACACTCGTCCTGAGCGGGGTCAGGCTCGACGATGTTGTCGGGTTCGGTGAGCCATCGGGTTAATGCAAGTCCATCGTCGTGCTCCGTGATCACCTCTTCTAGATGGGGAAAACTGGTTACTAAACGCTGCAATGTGCGTTATCTGAAGCGATTAATACCCTATTCGCCAGTTGCTGTAACTCTCGATTGCCAGTGTTACCAATTCATTTGGCCAAATTGGCCGTGAGCGCTGAGGCATGTCACCAACTCCCCTAGCATAGCGTTTCCGTCATGAATCTGCGCTAGAGGTTGTATGTTCAAACCCTGCTGCCTTCTGTTTACTTTCTCGACAGCAGCTTTTTCTTGGAGTTTGTGCGCACTGAGGATGGTACTTGATGCCGATAATGGCTGTTAACGAAACGTCCGTAGTGGCGCTCTCTTTGGTAAGTTTCCTTGTCTGATGTAGCTAGTGTCCTGGAAGCCTTTTTAGGATCTCTTTCTTGTTGTTGGGTCGAGGTTCAATCCTTGACACTTCTTCTGAATGCCATCTATAGTCGATCTCTTCATCTTAATTGATCGAAGGATCGCAGGTAGGCTCCTGCGCATTGGTATGTCGCTTTTGGTGCTGCGACCCTAGTAGCAGGAATGTCGGTCCTTATACCCCCAATATATGAGCTGGTGGGTCCAAATGACACTACTTTGAGAAATATCCACCTGCTGCGGGCACGATATTGGTTGGAGCTCCAGTGATCAACCCACTTCGAAGATGTGCGGTATCTCTGCAGTATTCCTGCCAAACATTGTGGCAAACGGCATTCATGAGAGCCCCTCCTTTCTCGGCGATGAAGGTCTCTTGTTTTTGCTCTGGCTTCTGATATCGTATCGTTGTCGGTATTGGGTGGAAGGAAAGTGGCTAGCTGAGAAGTCGCTTAGTCGCTTTACCGCGGAAGTATATTGACGCAGCGGACGTTGCGTTGAACATGTAACCTCTCTTACTTGGCCTATTGTACGGCTCCTTCAGGCTAGTTGTCTAGTCTGTGTGAAATATGCATGTAACTCATTGTGTACATATATATATATATTATATCCCCCCCGAACTTAGGTGCCGTTTTCGTTCGAGAAAGGGAGTAGGGCCGCTTTAGAGGGACCGAGGGAGCATGAGGGTGCACCGAAGAGGAAGCGTGAGTCAATGTAATGGGGCAGCGCAGGGGCGCAGCAGGTCGGAGCCTGAAATGGCTTCTTCGGCCTCGGCTCACCTTTTGTTCCGTACAGCTCATTTATTAGTCTACTTTTACACTTCGACCTTATTATTCTTCTAGTTTTCAAATGAGCAGTCGCCGGTACTCCAAGATGAAAGGCGTTTAGTGGGTTGAATTGATCTACCGATTTGTGCTTTCAAGTTATACTGGGTGAATCCTTGAATAATCCTTGAGAAATCCTCCAAAAGCACTTCAAATCAGGGAAACGAGAGCTCCTGAAGCAGTCCGCAACGATCGTCTGACATCCACATATTTACTCTCGAATCAGGCTACAGCTGTTGTGATCTATGGCTGCTGAAGCGCTAGGTCTCGCCTTTGGGGCAGTCTCCCTTGCCAGTCCTCTCCAAGCTTGTGTGCAATGCTATGAATACATAGATCGTGGAAAGACTTGCGGTAGGGACCTCGCTATACTTATGACAAGGCTGGAGATTGAAAAGATCCGGCTTTCGATGTGGGGTGAATCTGTAGATATTTTCAGAGCCAGCGAGGGCATGAGTGGAGTTTTTCGAGCGCCCTCAGGTCTGGGATGCTGTTTATAACGTGCTCAATTGTATCCACATGGTGAGTGTCCAATCGCGATTTCTTCAATGGTCCGACAGGCCGAAGGTTTTTACAGATGTTCAAGAGCTTCGTTCGCGTTATGGTCTCAATCCAAGCGTGGAAGATAACGAAAGACCGGCCGGATCACAGGACTTGAGCAACATCCGTCCTGTTCGGTTCCAAACATCCCTCTTCAGATTTCGAAACCCTTGAGTGAGAGGTCAGGAGAGCTCGGGAATGCTTAATCGTATGACCTGGGCAGTCAAAGATTGGAAAAAGTTTACTCTAATGGTCGACGATCTGTTGTCTTTTAACAATGGTCTTGAAGCTATCACCAATTGCACCGAGGCCCGAGAACGACGGCCGCGGCTGATAGAGGCGGTCTTGGAATCATTGCAGCCTGATCTTTCTAACCTCCGATTGGTACAAGAAGACGCTACTGGGAGTAATGACACTTGGGCAGAAGCTGCCAACTCTATTATAGAGCGATCCGGAGTTGGTACTACAGCGAGTCGGATCTTGGGCTGGCGAGAAGATGTTAACGCATGATTGGCAATTGATAACAGGAGCGAAGATGCTCCTCCTGAAGTAGCACAGGGTTTAAATGGTGAGACTCCAACGAATACAACTACCTCCAATGCCAATTCCTAATCCACAAAAGGCGAATTTACGTCGACAGATACATTCACGTTGCGGGGCACATTGACATCACTATTTTTTCTTACGACTAGGAGCTGTGCTGGTTCTGGCCTACCTATGTGTTGCTTAGGGCAGAATGAATTAGGGGACCATCTGTGGCCAATTGATACAAAAAATGAAATAGCCAACCTTATCGACGAAAATGTTGGTGATGGTCTATTCTATAATCTCAACATCGAACGGGATTACAAACCCAGGACGTTTTGCTATATACATTTCGCTCCTTGCTGGCTCTCAATACATACTGCAGCACGAATCTGCGAGAACGAGTGCTGGAAAGGCAGAGATACGTCTATGACATGGCGTATCAGAGTCGATGAGCGTTTGGATCCAGAGTATATTCACGCACGCACAAGGCTCGGAGAAGTTCTTAGCTCGGGGGAAATTCTACAACGCAATCCTCTAGATCAGGGTTGGTATCTACATGCGGATCTGAACCACGTCCGGCGGCGATTGTATGCCTTGGACAAGAATGATAGAGACACCAGCTCCGAATTTCGAAACAAGATGAACTACGACGTTGGCGCTATATTGAAAGAGCATAGGACGACTCCAAGTTGTGTTACTATCGTTGTCCTTACCAAAGCGGAGACCTATCGTGCATTTGATGCGCTGTTGGGCTATGTCTCATTTCCAAGTCTACCCAAAAACAATCAAATTTACGAGTATAGATGGAATCACGATTCCCCAACTACAATGCGAGAGCCTATATTTTTAGGAATCTAGCAAGATAGAAGATGAAATATGTGCAGTAACGAAATAGATAAATCAGAGAGATCACCACGTCCCAAATCCTCCGTGAGGACCTTTCGCCATTAAGAGACCAGCCGACGGCAATAGAGTCCGTTGTTTCACGATGCGCAAAGCAGCGCTGAGCCACAGTACAATTACTATTCGGTCTCGGAGCCAGTCTCGGGTAGTGTGTCTTGGGTTTATCACAGACTCTGTTCACATGAACTAGAACCCTGCCATTCAAGGCATCCTGAAGCCGCTCAACCGTCCTAAAGCAATATGGTGCAAAATGTCAGCACTCGCAAACGTTCCCTTACTCTTCGTGACAAAGTAACCGATTAGTATAAGTCTTGCCGTGAAGTAGACCATCGGCATGACCGAGGTAATTCGAGGTATCGGTGAGCTTTACGTGGGCATGACTGTCCCTCATAAGAATTATTCGCTCGAAGTATGTAGACAATGGCTGCTCTTAATGTTCACAGTGAGGTGTGAGGGAAGGTTTGTTTTCTGCCTTATACAAGCGTGTCGTTGAGAGACACTAGGCCGAATGAAGAACACTACCAGATCACACATGCGCCTCGGATGCGAGTAGCATGTATCTTAGCATAATCATTAGTGAGAGGTGCGTACCTACCTAGTACCCCATCCTCTCCCACCTCAAATGGCAGACCTAGACGACTCCCCCCCCTCCCCCACCCACCCCTCCCCCCCCGACACCGACCTCAGCGACGAACTCCAAGACTTCCGCTTCCTCTCCCACCTCTCCCACTCCCCATCCATACCCCGCCGCGGCGAAAAAGATTTCGAACACCACGGCACCCAGTCTCAAACATCCACTCTCGATGCCTCCCGTCATGCAATGCACAACGCTCTCTCTGTCCCTCGCACTCACAATCCGAAATCGGTGATTGTGGGCTATTACTATCCTGAGGATGGTGCGACGATTGTTAAGCAGCCCAAGGGGCAGAATCTGCGTACGGTAGGTAAGGCGGATGCGATGGGGAGATTGAGCTTGTTGCCTGAAGAGGCGTTGTATCTTGTTGAGAGGGGGAGTATGGATCTGAGGTGGGGGGGTGAAGAGCTGGAGGATATATCGATGAGCTTGCAGGCTGCGTACGTGTATTTGCTTGGGGATAGGGGTTTGACGCTGGAAAGATATACGGTGTTTGCGGGATTGAAGAGGCTGGGGTATGCTGTGCAGAGGGCGAAAGAGTGGTATCCTGAAGACTACGATGAGGGATATGTGGCACCGAGACAGCTTGAGAGGCTGGGCGTCTTTGCGCAGCTCTACAGATATCTATTTGAGGCCAGAGCTCCGCAACGACCGCCACAGGGCCCTTTGGTTGCGCCAGGACTGTATCGTAGCTATGCGTCTATTTACCGCCTTCTCACAATCATACCCTCTCACGATCCGGCTCTTCCTACAGATCGAGAGTCGCAGCGATCGAGTGCTAGTATGGGTCATCCCACATCTCCAACACACCCTCGTATCCGCTGTTGCTTCAATGTCTGGAAACCCACGTCCGGTTTCAAGAAAGCTGCTCCGCCTCCACCAGACTTCCGGATTGCTGTCATCAATGCTCGTGAGGAGAGCTTTCCAGTGCTTGAACAGCTGGATGACCTGTTGCAGAGTATGCCCTACAGCCAACCGCCAGCGGGAACTGAGGGACAGGTGTATAAGCGAGTGAAGCACGGGTACCGCAACGTGCTGTTGGCGATTGTCGATCAGGGCGTTGTCAGTTATTTGAGGGTAGCAGATGCTGGCTTTGGGAAGGAAAAACTGTATGAGCGCAGCGGGAGAGGTGGGAGAGGAGGGAAACGAGGCGGCATGCGCGGCGGCAGAGGAAGAGGCAGAGGAAGGGGCCATTGAGGCATGATAATGTTCTCCGCCAATTTATCGACATAGAAACTTCATGGGCTTAAGAAGGTTTCGAATGAAGAGGGGAGAGTTGATATACCATCATCTATAGACGTTCGACCCACGGAGGAGTTAGGGTTGAACGCATATGCTCAGATGGATAGATGCTCTATGGCCGAATGAAACAGGGCCCTTGAGATCCTTCATGCGATTCAATTGCTTTTTGGTTCACGGACTTCGTAATCGGGGTATTTGAGGTAAAGTATGCTTTTGCGCCGTTGACGTCTAATGGTCCATCATTCCTGTGCAGCGTGCTATACTGTATCGAATTGTGGTCAGCCCGGATCGAGTAACGCATAAAACTTACCCTGCCGTCCTCGACATTTTTTCGTCACAATGGAGACTCACCATGCAGATAATCCGCCGCCATTAACAATTCCAAGCACAGCTCTGGCGGTATCTCCATATCCGGCACGTCCTTTGAGTCTTTGTTCTTCAGGTTGTAATATAGATACTCACAGACTTTTTCGAGGATGACGCCACTGTTATTGGTCAGCGACAGGCTGGAGTGGGAGAAACGTAGTGCAGCTCGTACTTTATTGTGCCGAATGTACAACGGCCAGAGCTGGCTTCGGCGAAGTTGCCTGCAGTCCCCATAGTGATCAGTTCTCAATCAATACTTATGAGAGACTGCCCTGGCGCGAGGGTGTGGGGGCAAGGGGGGACTGAACTGACTCTGAGGGTCAAGCATCTTCTTTATTGCGCCAGCGACGCAGGCGGCGTCTCTACTGACGATGAACTCATATCCATCGCTAGAGATCAAAGTCACGAATGGCGATGGTGTGGAAGCCATGCCTACCGGCGGGCATGCGCAGGACTGGGATGGAAACTTGAAAGTGGACTCGGTGGGATTGCGGGTGGAGCAGTGGAGCTAGTGCCTCGCGCTTGCACGTGACCTTTTTCTGTTCAATGAGCACAGCCAGCCTGCAAAATCTGAAGGAATACCAACACCTAGGCAGCAATGTGTTTTCGATAAAGAGGGATCCATCGATACGACATCAGGATTAATACGGCAGGGAAAGCTGCAGCCTACGGAATGTGTCTCGAAATGTGTCTTTGCGTCTCTTTTCAAGCGTGTCCCCACAGCGTACACCGCACATATCCAGAATGATTCGCATCGATGTTCCAGATTTCGTCAGCTACAGAGCCGGCTCTACAGTCTCAGGAACTGTTTCCGTCGATCCTGCAGTGACAGCACACACGCATAGCATATCCGTAAACTTGCGAGGTCACAGCAAAACTCAAATCGACGAGACAGCAAGTATAACACCCTGGGGGGCCCGAGTTACGAAGGAGTTTCGAGGAAGCTTGCCCCTATTCTGCCAAAATTTGAGCTTGTACAATGGACCAATCACTTCGCCCGCACTGTCCACCTGGCCTTTCAGCTTTACCTTCCCTTCGAATTGTGATCCTCCTCCCGCGGACGTCTCACTATTTGGACGCTTCCTTTTCAATTCCGATATCCACCACCTCTTGCCGCCTTCATGCTCCGATGTTCAGACCAGGTCTGGCGGCGGCTTACAATACTCAGTTTTCTACGAGGTCGAGGCATGCATCCAGACAAGGGACTCGAGCCAGCGTATGATAACTTCCAAATCAGCCACGAAAAGGTTAACGTACCTTAGTAGTGCATGCCTTGACCACCCAATCTTAAGGCCCATCCTCAAGAGTTGTCGAATCGACTGCCAAAGCGTGCTCTTACCGGCAAAGTACAAACGGCAAAGCGACGCCCGCCCTCGCACTTTGGGCGAGAGGATGGGCTTGAAGTCAATTATACCCGACGCGGGTGGGACTGCTATATTCTGGTTGAGAGTAAAGGTACCTACCGTTGCTGTGGTCAATCAGACGTTACCGTTAGTTTTGAGCATAGACCACGATGTTGAACTCTCTACGACACCCCACCCTCCGACGGTGCTGCTGAAACGGGTCAAGGCAGTATTGGAAGCAACTCCAGAAATCAGGTGCGATCGTGGGCATCAATCTGCACATTGGACACGTGAATACACCATCATCGATCATACCTTCTCAAAGCCTACACCAGTAACTGAGGATATCGAATTGACGAATTTCAAGTTAAGGAAGGGCCTGATCCCAAGCTTCAGCTCTTTCGTCGTACAGCTGAAGCATGCTTTGGTCATAGAGCTTACAGTCGAGTGTGCCCAGAAAACTTTCGTGAATACCTTCCGCACAGTCGATGAATTCATGCTTATGGCGGAAAGCCAGCCTTCTGGGGCTCAGCAAAACGGCGCGTTGGCACCAATTTCACCTTCCATTGAGGTACCCAATACAAGGCCGCCACCATTATTTGATATGGACCCTCCACCTCCGTATGAACCATGATTCAAATCTCATCAAGAATGACATAAATCACATGTATACGATGCCGAATAGATCGGCACAACCAGCTGGTGACCGGAAGTCCACACGCTGCCTTGACATGCTATAACTGATCTGTTTAGTACCAAATACTCCTCGTCCGATGGTGAGGAATACACTCCTGCCCTTTGGCTTCTATCTCTTTTATGGTGTCGTAGAGGAGGAAATCGATGAGGATGGCATTGACCTGTGACTCTGGATGCGACTTCAAGATCTCGCGCCGAATTTGCTCGACACACCAGATACTGCAGCCTCGAAGCTGGATCTCCCATGAATGGCCGCTTGGAATAGATTTCAATAGCCGAATGTGATTCTCCAGAGATGGGCTGTATTGAAGACACCCAAGCGAGTGGAGCATTTGAGGAATTCGGTAATCTAGACAATGGTCGGCTCGCCGAAACACTAAGCGAAAGTGCGATTGACTCACCTGCGAACATAGTAATAGTGGTTATATCTTCAAAATAGCCGTAATGCTCGCCTTCGAAGCAGGCCCACAGGTCCGCAATGAGAATTTGTGCTCGCTTATGCAATCGGACTGTTGTGTCTTCGAATCGGTGTCTATCATTGAAACAGGGGAAATTGTCGACTAGGAGGTTCACCAGAGCAACAGCAGAGCCGTTGGCTTCTTTTATGCAATTGACAAAGCTACCACCAAATTTCTGTCTATTGTCAGCGATTACTGCAACCCACTTGCTCTTGAGCTCTCACATCTTGTAGCACGTAGCCTGCTTCTCGAATACAGTACATCCGGTCTTCCAAAAGAGGCATATCCTCGCCAGTCACAGACCTGAAAACATTCCTGAGTACTTCGTCCGTGCAAGCGGCCTCATTGACCCAAAATCCAGGGCTGGTAATTGGAATACCCTCTGCTAACGCTCGTTGGATGGCAGCTACAAGACTCCAATAGCCCGTCCATGTTTTCCCACAAAATTCAACAGCGAACCTTTGTTTCACAGCTTCGTTCTCCGACCAGAATGAAAAATTTATTAGATCAATCAGGAAAATAACATCGACAGTGCTATCGTCTTTCGCTTTCGGATGCAACTCGTGTTTCGACCAGTCTCTCGTGCTGTAGTCCTTTTCTTGTATCAGAGACCAGATCGATATTGCGGCTGCTTGGGTTCCTCGCATGTCCAAGGCAACATCGGTAGAATTGTCATAGATGTACTCTGCATCTTCTATAACACCCGTCGTCGCAGGTCTGGGAGCATCGTTTGCTCCAAGGCCCATAGATTTGCGTAGTAGCTCTAGAAGATCCTCATCCACCTCATCGTCGGACATTTTTTCAATAGGTTAACAACCCAGATCACTTGGGAGCTTTGTTATATATACAACTAGAGCAAAGTAAATGCAGCAACGCGGAAAATTCTCTGAAGTCAAGCAAGCACCCGAGAGGAAAACTTGTGCAAATGACACGTAACAAAATCGGATCTAGACCATTGTGAAAGATTGGCATATATATGATCAAAAAGCCGCCAGTGAGAGACTTGTGAAATAGTATTACATTCTATAGCCGAGCAAAAGAGTGTTGTGCAAAGCACGAAAGGAGCAACATTATTTATGACTACTTACTCAGTTTGAAGGCGACAAGGATGAGGCTAGTTGACTGCTGGACGCTAAGGAATAAGGTTGCATGCACCTCGGCAGCTTACTCGCGGCAAAAGTCTTTCACGCGCCTTAGGCCTTGGCATCAAACTTCAGGGTCCTCTTAAAGTAAAGTACAGCTCCGAAATCACATTCACCACTATTCACTCTTTCTGGCCGTCGTTCTTTTCTTTCACACATGTGCATCTCTTCTTCGCGCTCCTCATCTCTACCCCGCCTTCCATCTTTTGCACCAATTAGACTTACATCGCAACCATGGGCCGCGACCGGTTTACAAAGCAATCTTTGGGGGTCTTATATTCAAAGATCAAGACGGTAAGCTCACCCGCCAGTCGCTTCATCAACTCACTGACATCTTCGCTACCAGTCACGGGTCTTAATGGTCGGCGCAGGAGGAATTGGGTGTGAGCTACTCAAGAACCTCGTTCTTACCGGCTTCGGCGAGATTCATATCGTCGATCTGGATACAATCGATCTCAGCAACCTCAATCGTCAATTTCTATTTCGTCATGAACATATCAAGAAGTCTAAAGCTTTGGTGGGCTATCATACTTCTACCTATAGAGGCACCGTTATTCATACTGTCGTCAGGTCGCCAAAGAGAGCGCGGCAAAGTTCAATCCTCACATCAAGCTTGAGGCGCATCATGCCAACATCAAAGATCCTCAATTCAACATAGATTGGTTCCAAACCTTCGACCTTGTCTTCAATGCGCTGGACAATCTCGAAGCGCGGCGGCATGTCAACAAGATGTGTCTGGCAGCGGGTAGACCTCTTATCGAGAGCGGGACGACCGGCTTCAATGGGCAGGTGCAAGTTATCAAAAAAGTGGACTCTACATTGAACCCCGTCTGATTCAATCGCTGATCAAGGCAGGGAAAAACGGAATGCTACGACTGCAATACCAAAGAGGTGCCAAAGAGCTTTCCTGTCTGCACGATCAGAAGCACGCCTAGTCAGCCGATACATTGCATAGTTTGGGCGAAGAGCTACCTGTTTACGTCCGTATCGCTGGCTGTCATGGGCGATCGTCTAGCTGACTCCGCGTAGCGAGATGTTTGGGACGAGCGAAGATGAGGCGCCTGAATTTGACCATACAGAGGATTCGGAGAATGGTAAGTCATTCTTGAAAAGCATGGTTGTAGTCGCTGACTTGCATATAGCGAAGGAGATAGAAAATCTCAGGAAGGAGTCACAGGCGCTGAATAACATACGGCAGTCAATGGGATCCGAAGATTTCGCTCGTAGAGTATTCAACAAAGTATTTAGAGACGACATCAATCGATTACGAAGTATGGATGATATGTGGAAGACTCGAACGCCGCCCAAAGCTCTCGATTTCGAAGAGCTCACTAAGCAAGCCAATGGAATTAGTACATCAATGGCCCAACAAGATCAAAAGGTCTGGTCGGAGGCTGAGAATTTTGCGGTCTTCTGCGATAGGTAAGATCCGAGATCCTGGGGGGTGAACAGCGAAGCTAATGTCCTGAAGTCTGCGGCGGCTGAGCTTTCGACTCCAGCGACGCCAAGCGCAGGATAACCTAGACGCAGTTCCAACTGTGCTCACATTCGACAAGGATGATGAAGACACGCTTGACTTCGTAGCAGCCACAGCTAACCTTCGCTCCCTCATCTTCGGAATCGAGACACGCTCAAAGTTCGATATCAAGCAGATGGCAGGTAACATAATACCAGCCATTGCAACTACTAACGCCATGACCGCTGGACTTTGCGTATTACAAGCCTTCAAAGTCTTGAGAGAAGACCTGAGCAAAGCAAAGATGGTCTTCCTCGAGCGCTCGGGTGCCCGCGTCATCAATAGCGATACCCTGAAGCCACCCAATCCCAATTGCAGTGTCTGCGGCGTGATGCAGTCAAGACTGATCATCGACCCGGCTCGTGCGACACTCAACAACCTCGTCGAAGATGTGCTCAAGAACCAGCTGGGCTATGGTGATGAATTCAGCATCAACAACGAGGTTGGGACGCTCTACGATCCCGATCTAGACGACAATCTAGAAAAGAAGTTCAGCGAACTCGGCGTCAAAGCCGACAGCTTCCTAACCGTCATCGACGACGACGACGAGAACCCTCGTGTCAATCTATCCCTATCCATCTCCGAGAAAACCTTACCCGAAGACGCCACCCCAGTCCATCTTCCCACAAAACTCGAAATCGCTCGCAAACCCAGAGCCTCTCCCGCACCATTGACAAACGGCGACACGAACGGCCACGCAAACACCAACGGCGTCGGCATCAAGCGCAAGCGCGATCTCGAAGAATCGGAAGATGTCATACAGCAAGACCCCAAGCGCGGCAAAGCCATGCAGGCTGAGATCTACCAACCTGACGCCGTGGCAATCGCAGATGGGAGCAACATGATCATCGCAGACGATGGCAACGGCGATGGTGCCATCGTCATCGAAGATGATTGAGCTTTATCGCTGCCTCAACGCTAATCGCCATCTCAGCTGAAAATGATATTCATGAACGCCAACCCAACAAGCACCCTCCATATCTTCTTCACCATTATTCATTCTCATCCATCTTAGGGTTACGGGGGCGGCGATCTCAGGTATATGGCAGGAGTATAGGCGCCATCTGTGGGCATTGGAATGGCATTGGATCACACCGGATACCTAGCGCAGATGTCTGGTGGCGTTTTCTGGTGTTGACGGTCTAAGACCGGGGCCGGGGGGCTACATATAGGATGGCTGTGCATACATTGAGCCATTGGTAGGATTGCCATGCGCTGGTATCGATGCTTCGTCGTAGCATAGATAGATGACGATATTGAAGAGCGCTGAAATGCTTGACGTCCTCGTTGGCTTCGTTGCATCTGACATCATGCTCAGTGTGATACTATTGCTGGAGAGCATCTTCATCAAATCGAGAAACCATTTCGCCGGCCGCCTTGTCCCCGTAAGGGAAAGACATTGGACCCCCCTCTCCCCCTCCCTCTACCACCACCACTAACATAACCCCTCCCTCGACCACCGCCCCTACCACCGCCCCTACCCCTCTCACTCTCAACCAACGCACCCTTCACCTTCCTCCTCTCCTCCCTGACCTCCTCGCTATCATCAAACCAATTCTTGATCCCCAGCATCTCACAAAAATTCTGCGTCTGCGGATTACTGTATTCCCTCGGCTGTTCCCTACCCACACTTCCAATCGCCTTCCCATCATAGACAGGAGCCGTGACCTCAAAGGAATCTGGTATCGCGAGAGTCCCGAGTGTATCTCCGTCATTTCGCTGGACGATGTTTTCTTCCACCCATTCTTCCTCTTTGGCGATCAGAGGTGCGTATGCTGCTTCGCCTCGATTGGGAGGGTTCGGTTCGTGGGGGTCGTGGGAGGCGAAGACGCGTAGGATGGCGAGCCATTCTTTGTCATAGCTTAGGCAGAGGGGCGCGGGAGGGGTGGAGGGGTTGAGGGGGGTGATGGAGAGGATTTGGAGGAATTTGCGGTTTGGGAGGCATTTGTCTAGAGCGAGGAATTGAGTATGTTGATTTGTGATACCTGGCGGTGGCGGGAGCGGCTGTGCTTTCTCTTGTGGAGATTTGGGTCTGGTGAATGCTGCAGGGAGTTGGGATCGGATGTCGGAGGAGATGGGTCCGGAATCTGAGGGCAATTGAGGGGTTGGGTGTGTTGCGGTGGTCGGCGTAGATGCTGGGGTATTATTGGAAATGTCATCCTCCTCGATGTCGAGGTCGATTTCATCGTCATTTTTAATGGGTGCCGGAGGGTCTAAGCTCGCTTGAGAATGCTCCCCGTTAAGGCCAGATTCGTCCGCGTTCTTGACGTCGTTAGTCGCAGTGTGACGCTCGCCATCAGCTGTCAGCATTCTAGAAGAGTTTTGCTCGCCGGCCTGGCCATATTCCACCGCAGCAGCAAATTTGCAGTGCAGATGTGCCGAAAACCAGTATGGCGGTCTCAATCGATCCATTACATATTTCGCTGCAGAGCTCCCCAGCGTCCCAGCTTTTGCATCTGCCTCGAATAGATCTTTCTTCCTGAAAAGCGCCTTGTAATCGCCCTGCCATTCGATCCCTCTTGGCCAATCATGACTGATCCCAATATCTGCCTGTGTTCGGAGAAGTAGCAGCTTCCTCACATCAATCTCCCGCACGTGATATAGACTCTTGATCTCGTTCTCGTCATACGGTAGTCTCTCAAAATGTGGCTTGTTGTAATTGTAGCCTTTCCATATACCACTCAACCCTGCTATACGAAGATCGCCAAAGCGGACGACATTTGCAGCACCTAGATAATAGATGTTGCGAGCCACCCAACCACCGTAGTAAAGCTCTTGCAAATGCGAGCTGGCTTCATGATTGCCACCGACGAAGAGCGTGAGGTAGGGTGCGTTGCGAGCTCCGCTGTAATATTCGTGGAAGTCACCTATGGCTCGGAACTTTTGGGGTACGGACATGGTGTTGAGGTCGTAGGAGTTACGGACTGCCTGAGCTTATCAGCCTGTGTTGGTTGTTCATTTGAGAGAGGGGCTGACCTGGAAATCGCCTCCGATAATGAGGAGGTCAATGCCATTCCAACCATTGACTTCGCAGGACTTCTTGATGGAGGCGTAGATGGCGTGGAGGGTGCCATGGCCCTTCAATATAATCAGCTTGGAACCAGTGGTAATCTGTATACATAAAGCGAAGCTCACACAGCCCTCTATTGCAATCCTCATCCTCGCTGATTATACTCTGTCGAGTGCCAGTGTTGATGGTTCTCAAGTCTCTCACATCGTTTCGTGATGGGGACAGTCACCCCAGTACCTTCACTACTTAGGATAAGGCTCCATATGAAGCGGCGGAGGCAGTGGCTATGTCATGTTGCCGGACCACGGTCAATGACAAGTTGGTTGAGGATGGTCCATTTGACATAAATCAGCAAGCGCGGTGCGCACGTTTCACTACAATTATGATAGGGGCGTTCCTTTCGGACTGTTCTGTTCCAAGCCACAGAGAACTTTCCAATGTGTTCTGTAACTACTGTTTCAGTCTGAACGTAGAACACTGTTCAGTTCCTACCAAGTCAAAACACCTGACTTGATAGTTGTAGATCCGCCGTAAACTAGACCATGGGCTGCTCAATCATTTGCTCGTCTCGTCAGATCTTGTCGAAATGCTTCTGCAGAGGCTGAATCACTTATTATCATGAAGAATGACTTCTAATCTGAGTTGGCTAGACTAGAATTGTTCAAGCCAGTTGAGGTCCTTGACCGGCAACTATCTATAGCGGTCAACCAAGAGGCAAATGTCCTGCCCATTCTTTGCCTCCATGGTGCCACCCTCCTACTTTGCCCGTTACAATTGTGACCGTCGTCTCGTTGCCTCGCTGCAAACTGCTCATCCTCTGCCCTCATACTCCGCCCTCATGTAGGGGTATTCCTCTAGATTGTTGACTGCCTCATTGTATCTATCTCTCGTGAGCTCGGAGTTTAGACCCTGAGACTCGAAATCAGACTTACAGCACATAGGGCATTCCCCGCACAACCCAGAATTTCTGATAATTTCCATACTCCCACTGGTATTCAACGGAAACGCCTGAATGAAGAGCACCGTAGTGGGGCTTGAGCTGCCACCAGTGAACCGTGCGTACTTCGTTAGTGTGGCGTTCGCTGATCTGGCCTTTGCCCAGAACATTGCTCCACCATAACACATAGCCTTTTCTGACCGGTAGAGTGGATTTGTACTTTGGCCTGCGTATATTGTCTTGCTGATTGTATTCGAGATCATCCTCTAATTCGCAATTGACGTCGAGTTCAGAGTGCCTTGGGAGGACTGGTTTGATGCCGGGCTTAGTGATGGTCTTCTCGCCAAGGTTCTGCGCTTTGGGGTCGTCACTATCAGTGATGCCAATCTGTACAGCTTCTTCGATCATGTCCATGATTCCTTCATCATCATTGATGTTGGTTTCAGGCTCCATGACGAAGCCAGCGTCGGCGCTAGGCTTGAGCATAATGGCCTTGTCGAGCTTGTGTGAACTGATGTGATTGCTATTGGCGCTCTTAGGCTCTACGCCCACAGCTTCCATAGTATCCATACATTGGTCGTTGTTCTCCCCAGTTTGGTGCTCGAGCGGACTGAGAAAGTTCTGGTTGGTTTGGGATCCGGGTGGAGGTTTTTGGTCGCTGCCGATTTCTCGTGCCTTGTGACAGGACTGATCAGTGCCATCGGGTTGCACAGTTTCGTTTCCAACGGCCATACGTGCGTTAATGTTCATGAGCTCCCTGTCCTCATGTTGGGTGCTTCCCGTCTGGTCGATGTCCATGCTTGCATCAGATTTACGAGGCTGCATTTCTCCCTCGTTGGTCACACGTGCAACGGGACTTGGCAGACTCTCCTCGCGATCTCCTGTTCTGTCGACCGCTTCGTACTTTTCGAGATCAATAACCCTCACCTTTTTCTTTGGCTTGCCAGCAGCATCAATAGCGTCTGGTGGCATGTCTTCGTAATCCCGTTTTGCGACCATATCTGCGCCTTCCGATGACAGATCGTTTTGCTCGCATAGAGAGTTTATTGGTTTTGTCTCCCAATTGGATCCTATATTGTACTTGGATTGCTTCATGGGTGTGATTACCTTCACGTTCTCGTCCTCAGTATCCGATAAGGGAGATTCATCAAGAAGCCCCTTGAAGAGATTGTCAAGTTCCGAGTTGTCGGGCATAGTTTTTAGCACGAACGGAGAGACGCTGATGGGATGAGTGAACGAGAGTGAAACATTTCGTAAGAAAAAATCACGAACGTCGGTAATAGTGTTAGATTTAAGGTGTTGGTTGAATTCACTTTGCTGATATTTGACCAGGCAGCCACGAAGCCGGTAACAAAAGCAGCCGCTTCATTCGCGCAGATATCCGTGGGCCTACCTGGGAGAATTTCACTTCACTACAGGATGATTACACACCCAACAGTGTCCACTGGCTATAGTCTCGAAGGCGCGTTACACTTACTGGATCTTCGGAAGTATGGTCTGTGTCCAGAGCTCAACCCTCAATTGATGATCAAAACAAAGTAAGATGAGCAATAGACCATTCGGACAAGGTGCGCAAGGATCTGAAAGGCCCTAATAGACCCAGTGGCGATCCGTTCTCAGGAGTGTGCCAAAAAGGGGGATTATAGGACCCCAGAGCACCGAGCTTTTATTCTGTCCTTACGCTCGGGCATCTCGATGAAATCTTACCTCAGAAACCAGTAGCATGCCTTCCTAGGAGTGCGACAATGATAGCACTCATCGAAAGGCCAACGTTGAGGCTCAATACTAGCGAAGGAGCATGGTGATAATATGAGAAGGGTTTATTGACTGGCTTCTTCGGATCATCATAACATATCGCACCTTGACCAGTGAAGAGCAAAGCCTCCATCAGATTTGGACGAAGTACTTTACTTCAGATGGTAATTTATAAGAAGCGGCTTTGCCGCATCTGGCGCGCGCCAATCTGCAACTATCTCCGGTAATAATACCGGTATGCATTTCCGGAGATAAAGTAGTCTTCAACAAGCTGTAGTATGGATCGGGCGACGGTTCAAGCGTTGAATGGCATAATTCCATCGTTGAGCGGTCCGCTACCGCCAGAGCTTGTGGAACTTGCTACCTCTCTTCTCGCTCAATCCAGGAACAAGGCAAGTAGTCTCAAGGCAGATGAAGAGATCGCGAGATCTTATGCCTGTGCCAATATAGCTTGCGAGAGGTGAAGTATTCGGAATGAAACCGCATGGTTTGATGTATGGGCTGACGCGCTTTGTAGGCTTAAGCAAACTCTAGCTCTACCAAAGATCCAGCCTCGCCCACCATGCCCTCCAAAGGTGTACCAGAAGCTCTACAAATACTTAGACGGTGCCCTGCCCGCTGGGATACGGAAGAGCAGTCGAGCGAACAGACTGCATGACTCTGCCTCAACACCAAATCCCTCGCCCGCCAAAGCAGCACATGTCAGACTAGATATACCGAAGAGGAAGACCCCCCTGAGAAGTGCCACTGCAATCCCAGAGGTGCCAGCGTGGGTGATGCCTGCAATAAGGCAGCTATGCAAGAGGATGTCAACGCCTGCAGCTCCTCACCATATTTTTGCTGGCGTATCCTCTATACTTTTATCGCAGGGTACCAAAGATGCAGATGATATGAACATTCCAGCTCTGATTGTTGCACTGTATCTTCTGGTCACGACACGCTTGGCGGGTGTTGAGAAGAAGCCAGCGGAATATTCCTTCCAGGTGACTCATGCTTTGAACAACGCGAAAGGTTTCATCGGAAACGAAGCGGCGCATAAGGACACCAAGGAAGCTGATGTCGACGACTGCATGACGGAGATCCGAGATTGGCAATGGACGAAGATGGACTGGTTTGCAAATATTCCCGTGGGAGCAGGAGTTGGTGATGGTGAAAAAGAGACCGTAGACGATGCTACCAGCGATGAGGACGCGGATGCCGTACAGCTTCTACCCACGAAGAGGAGAAAGCTTAATAAGCAGGAGTCGGCAGATCAAGATTACCTGCAAGCCGGTCTGGGAACAATGGTAAGCTCTCCACATTTCCAACCGTTCATGGGAACTTACCATTCGCCAGATGCAAGATCGAGTGGATTACCTTAGCGACGACCGAAGACACGATTATCAGATATGGAAGAAAGCATTCTTGATCCGAATCGATGAATTGGAGAAGGGTCACGCAATCGACCTTGAAGCGACCTGAAATTCACTTGCGCCGGACAACAACAGATCATCCCTGCTTCATAAGATCCATAAGGTCCAGGCCGAAGCCAGATGAAGGGCCAGTCGAAGCCTTCGACTTCTCTAACATAGCTTGCAACCCGCCCTGCTTCCTAGCTTTAGCTCGCTTCTTACTGTTAGTATTTGGCGCGAGCGGCTTAGATGCCTGAACCTGGTCTGTAGAACTTGTTGATGCATCATAGATCCGAGTAGATGTTTCCTGAGGCTCAGATCCAATGAGAGCCTGCTCTGATGATATTTGGAGCGGATGCTTGCTTTTGGGCTTTAACCCCTTCAAAGGCCTCTCTTCATATCGATAACAAATCAGACAATCAACTCTTAGATACCTAGCCAGATCAGAAGCATTGCTTCGCGGCTTCTTCTTCGCTCCAACTTTCACCTTCCCACCCTTCCTAACGATACTCGTCCGTGACGTCCATCCCGGTAACAAGATGCTACCACAGCCCTTACAACTACCATTGAACTGTTTTCTGCTCGGCGATAAGCCGTTGTCAGCAGCCTCAATATTACGCTGTGCCATCAGGTGTGCCGAAGTTTCTGGAGCGGAGGATGCATAATGGCGTGCGGAGGCCTCCAGGAAGCGCAGTTTCGCTTCGGCCGCCTCGTTGACCATGATTGATGGGTGTAAAGGTATGGTCCTTTCCCGAGGATTCGTTCAATATCTTTTGCTGTGCCATCAAATTGGGTACGCTTTGAGTACTTCGCCAGCTGAGCAGTGGCGACAAATGAATTGCAGATCGAAGCTTAGTCGCGCCTATTGGCGCTCGCGTATTTTTCAGTCTTCACTTGCACGCTTTTGATTCGGCTGTTGAAAATTCCATCTTACAGGCATGAGAAAACAGGATTCAGACGACCAGAGAGCCAGTGGCCTAGACATCTATTTTCTATATCTAGTATATTATGTAGGGACATTACAACCCACGTTTTCTAAGATTCCCAGCAAGCTTAGCCAGACAATATTTATTCAAGCCTGCACTGCTTCCTCGAGGGAATCTCCCCATCTAGCAAAGCTCATTGCAACCATCCGCTCCAGACATTTTTGGTAAAGCCGAAAATTGTAGTATCTGGTCTTGCCGCGTGACTCCGCTCAGGACTCGAAAGCTTCACATCCGGAGTCCAAATTGTCACAGACATTTCTGATAGCCAATACCCAAACTACTTAGGAGGCTAAGTACAGAACATCGGTTGGAACCAAATAGTTGGGGGCAGGGGGAGGGGGGATTGGTCCTCTCACTCCACAAGCGAAT
>JAABUK010005592.1_pt1 | contig 19388 bp, 28 predicted proteins | sample 5559141 | NCBI WGS metagenome assembly JAABUK01 (sample SAMN10711869, study PRJNA513367) | rock metagenome | isolation source: Antarctica rocks | place: Antarctica: Victoria Land, Pudding Butte nord | collected 2016-01-03 | reverse complement strand
GAGGGAGGGGGGGAAAGCAAAGTATTCCTGGTCAATTGATCATTTTTGGGTCTCTAAGCCGCCAAGTCAAACCAACAACTCTGTCTCACAAAACTACAGTCAGCAAGGATTGTGGTTTGAGGCCCCACCTGCAATCTCATAGCCTGCACTGGCTGCCATATTCCCCATGCTGGCAATCACCGGCTTGCCTGACGCCTTCACTTGCATCACCTCATCCCAGATTTCATGACTGGCTAAGACTAATCCCCCTGCAGCAGAAGGTCATCATCAATCAAGATGCAGGTGCACAGCAAGAGTCCTTCAGAAAGCCACACACTGCATGACATTCTGCCTTTCTTTGACAAAGGCGGACCCCATGTACATCTGCAAAAGCATGCTCACAGCGGGCAATCAATGTTGCTGAGATGCTGGGAGGGCAGTGTGACACCAACCTGGAGTGTCAATTCTGAGCACCACGGCCTGCACGTGTTCTGCTTCTGCTGCTGAGCGCAGATCCTCACATATCTGATGGCTGTCAATCTTGCCTGGAACACTTGCGCTGCTTCCAGAGGCAATCTCCCCTGCACCACGTACAAACTTTACTCCCTCACTGTCACCTTCACCCAATGAGTATGCACAGCTCTGCATATTCACTAAAGGTGCTCAGCGCTGTGGCAGTGTGCCATCTTGTACAAGCATGCAGAAGGTCTTGCATAGAAGCTGTCATGGCCTGCTTCAACGTCTTAAACAGTGCTGCAAGTAGACCCACACCAGCTGTGTAGCAGAGTGCGCTACTGTCGCCGCTTGGCAAGATCTTCAAGCTTATCAGCATTGCTGCAAGTCCAGTCAACAAGTTCTGCAGCTGCTGTTCATGTGCATCGCCAACCAGAAGACAAACAGTGCATGTGCAAATGACAAGCTTGCATGTAAGAAGCCTATGTAACGTGACAGTTGCCCCTCACCTGAAATGCGAATGAGCGCAACACCAGGTTTGTTTGCTGTGTCTTTGGGCTGGCGTGCCTTCTCAAGTCTCATCACGGCCATGTAGACATGGAAGGGCAAGTAGATGCAGGCTTCAGTTGAGGAGCTATCATCATTGACAGTGGTCACATGTATCAGGCCTTTTTGGTTTCTCTGAACTGCATCAAGCATAATATCACCATCTGGCAAGACAGGATGTGATGCAGTCGACTGCTGACTGGTCTGCCTGCCAGCCACATCACTGGTCTGCCTGCCAGCCACATCATCTTGATGCGACACACCAGGTGAGGGTTGCTGGGCAGCAGCAGCAGCTTGGCCACAGGTGTGATGAGTGATGTTGCGTACAGCGTCGATTTTGGGCTTCACACCGTCAATGAGCCCCATGGCAGCGGCAGCCTCTACAGTCAGAGGGAATGAGTTGAAGACATCCAAAACCTGCATCCAATCAAAAACAGTGTAATGTAAGTGTGAGTAGCCGCCTGCCATCTTGGTATGTAGAGGCGTAAGGCGCCTTAGGGAAGGGGGAAAAGGTGTACAGGAGGAGTTCTGGTCCATGATTGACTCCCTTTGTTCTCACCGCTCTGAAACCTGCCACAGCACACAGCGGCTGTATCAGGCGCGTCTCTGCACACAGAACCTGCAGCTGTGACCTCAAAGTGCACAGGTGTGGATGTGAGGCAGGCACAGGCACAGGCAGCAATACCTGCTTGTTGCTCAAACCTCGAGCTGAAGCTACATCACCAACAACTTGCTTCATGCAGCTGTTCAGCCAGGCTTGGGAGGCCTCCCTGTGCGCCTTGCTGTACCCCTTGTGGGTGAGAAAGTTGTACCCATTCTTGTACTCCCCTCGCAATGATGGGAGTGGCTTCACTTGCAGCTTGTCAAGTAGTCCTCGGAAGAAGAGGGTCTCCTCAGCCAGGCCTACAGCCATCATTGAATCCACTGGTTCACATCAGTCAACAGCCTTCCACGCCTGCCACAGTTGGTACAAATGGCTTCACTGCACGACACATGCCTTGCACGTGTGAACAACTTCTCAACCTGCCGAGAGCATAAACAGTTTGGCAATGACAATCAGCGTGCATAGACAGTACTGAAATAACACTACACAGACTTGTAACAACACGAAACAAAGCAGGTGTGCATACCTAGAAGGCACAAAAAGCCACCTGGCTGCGCAGTGATCTGGTCAAAGGCAGTTGCCAGGTAGTATCCTAAAGTCGTGCCGTTAGGCATCCCTTCAAACGAGTCAACATACGCAACAGTTGGCACCTTGTCTTGCTTCAATCGCCTGCAAGGCATCTGAAGCTTACTTGCGTGTTTTGCAGGTGTCATGCTGAGGCATTTGGTCTGAGCAAATGTCATCAACATCATTTGCTTGTACAATGGACTGAGTAGCGCTGCCTTTTGTGCATAACCATCCTGAGTGAATGGCAATTGGTTGCAGAAGACCAGGCTCTGACCCAAAAGGCTTGAAACAACCATTGCGTGGCAAAGGCCTGAGGCAAAGGACTGTAAGGCAGGTCACCTGAAATGCAAAACAGCATCCTGGAGCTCTTGGACTTGTGCAAGTCTCTCAGGGGTTTCGCCCTCACCAATGATGGTCACCAATCCTTGCACACGCTCATCTTCACCAGCGTGGTGCAATGCATCAACCACCTGCAAGACCGAGCATGAGACTGAGCCCACTCACAAATTGTGGAGCATGAGAGCATGGTGCAACGTTTGAGCTTGTGCATTGTAGATTTGCGTGGTCACTACGAGCATGGTCACACAAGGAGCCTCGCGGCTTGTGCTGGAGGAGTGACCTGTGATAGCTGAAGCCAGCCCTTGTGAGGTGCAAGCGATGCCTTCATTAACAAGGCCTGCAAGCATCAAGCAGAGTCAGTGAGCAGCAAGACTTGCAAGATTGCCTTTGCTCAGGTAAAGACATCCCCGCCTAGCAGACTCAGGCATACTTCAAGGTTAGTGACAGGAGGCTTTGCAAGGTCTTCAGCGAATCTGCCGGAGTCCAAGTCTAGCACGAGAACGAGCGGGCGCAGAGAGGCAGCTGAAGGGGGATTGGCATGAGTTGCCTGTTTGGAGTCAGGTGCTCCAGCGACCTGCAGCCATGGGAAAAAAATATTTAGTGCTGGCTTTGACCTACTTGTCACATGCCCACGTGGTCCTGCGCGGAGCATTGTGAGATGCAGAGCACTGCAACCCTGGAACAATTGTCAAGACTTTTGGTTTGTCAGCTTCAGTGAGCAAAACTTCAGCCTAGGAGGTCTGTGAGTGTGGCATACCAGGGTTGTGTTTGCTGATTGCTGAGCATACCAAAAGCACCCTGCAGCGACTACACCGGCAGCAACAGCCAATCTATGTCTTTTGAAGGCACCGTAAGCCTGTTCGGTCCTCGGGCGGTCCGGCGACGAAACAGCGCTGCTAGTTAACAGTCGACTGAGCGCAGGTGAGACTTCTCTCAGCTTAGACCGAAACATGTCACAGACTGTTGCACAGGATTTGAAAAGAAATTTTGCTAATGCTACCGCCGCACAGATGCGGGTGGTGGAGTCTGGGGTGGACTCGTTTGACAAGCTTCTTCGTGGCTGATCGCCAATTCCACGAGACAATAAACGATGCCTGTGGCAGCATCAACCTGCCAATTTCCACGATGCCACCTTCAGTACACACTGTTCTTCCGAACTTCAAACACCGGGTGCGGCAAGCGGTCACTACAGAAGGCTGTCTCCTTTGTGACGGTTGGCCTTCCGTACGCTGTTGAGCGTTACGGTTTTGCGTTACATTTACCTAGACAACCTCCAAGATGCATATGTTTCGGTGCCTGACACACCCTTGCATGTCTGCATACTATATCTGACACAACAACCTTTGATCCAATCGTTTCACTGGGCTGTGCAAATCAGTGCATCCTGGAAGACATGTATCTGAGATCCAGCTTATCAATGGAATAAAGTGGACACAAGCATTGAACACTATTGTCTCACAAACATTAAGTAAGCGTGCTTGTTCATCTAATGCAGCACCTCCCATCAATTGTGGCCTCCATAGGCAAGCACATAGTCAATCCCAGCGACTGCATTAGCTGTTTGTATGCATGATGTATAGAATGCAGTGCGTGCATCAAGGATACGAGGGCTCATGTTTGTGATGCACTTCGCGGTGAGACACAAATCAAGCACACTGTGCTTACAGTCCCTTAATAATACCAGGCAAGACATATGCATTGGCGTTTGCTGATGAAAAGTTTATGGGAAAGGCAACTGCTGCTGCAGCAGCAAAAGGGATTGGCAGCCTGCTGGAAGGCCCTTCCAGGAGACCTGGATGCACCACCCCATGTATACGTACTGCCCTTCAGGGGCAGTCTGGCAGTGGGTCACCTGTTGTCTTGTCAGGGCAAAGCGCTCTGCATGGCAAGCTCAGCTGTTGCATTCTATTTTGTCACAGACAAAAATATGAGGTGTTGGATGAGGTGCTGGAATGATGTCGCGCACCAAAATGCTCATTGGTCAGTCATGACAAGACATACTATGTCCTATCAAAAAAGAAAATGGGTCCTTTGGTCTTCTACAAAACAAAGATACCTGAAGGCAACTCAATGTTCTCCCTTTTCATACTGTTTGCAACAGTCTTAAACCGAGTTATCTCATACAGTGTCACAACATGTTGCATTCAAAACATGTCCCAGGGGCATTTCCAAAAACTGTGTTGGTTGCGTCCAGACTGAATCCCTTCCATTAAGCCTAAAAGGCCTGCTCCTCCCAAGATTGGTTTTGACTTCTAGATTGCGCAAAGCTGGGAGCCCATCCATAAAGAGCTGCAGTCTTTCTGTGTCTACTGAATTAGACAATGTAAAGGCTGGCTCAGTCAGTGTCAACAAAGACACACTTGGTTGGTAGCGTAGCCGCCTTGAGAAACTGGGACGCACCAACTTAAGTGCAACCAGGTGGGCCATTGTATGCAGACTTGCACAACTTTGATCCGACAGGTGCCACAACTCAAGACAAACAATTTTTGCTGGGCCTAGTGTCAGTGCTTTGAGTGCCTTGGGGCTGATCTCCTTGTGCAGTGCCACAGACACAGACCCTGATACATTCAAATAGCCCACAATCTCAGCGCTTGCTCTCGACAGATGTTCGACTGAAATGGACAGAGTAGACAGGCTTGAGAGGCAAGAAAGAGCCTTGTACGTCGCGTTGCTCCAAGCATAGGCAAACAGGCTGACATGTTGTAGCTGGCTGCAGCTGCTCAAGGCCTTTGCGCATTTGACCCCCAAGGAGGAATGGCCAGAGTACTCACGCTCAAATCCCAGCCTCAACTCCCTGAGATGCCTCAAATGCTGCAGTTCAGTGAGATCTGCAACTCTACAGTGACTCAGCTGAAGGCTTGTCAAATTTGTAAACCCTGCTATACTGCAAGCGTCAGTGATCTGGTATCCAGGTGTGCGTGGGTCATCAGGAAGGGAGTTGATGCAGAGTCGCCCAAGTTGACGAGCTGACCGTAAAGCCAGTATGTGAGATGGCCGGCAAAATGCAGATCCCCACTGACGCACCATGGCATCTGGCACAAAGACATCTTGAATTATGGGAGCCATGACTGCCAGTCTGGCAGGCAAAGGCCAAATGCATCTGCCCCTCTCAAGGGGATTGAGCTGAGCAACCACCTCGACACCACGTTTGTGCAACAAAGCCACAGCAGCAGCGATACTGCTGACAGCAGACTGTAGGTCAAGTACTGCAACCTTTGGGAGGTCCCTCAATGTCATCATCAGTCTACACTTGGGAAGGTCCATACTCTGCGGCGAGCAACTGCTGGTCAAGCTTAGCTAGACCGAGGCTGAGGCAACAGGCTTAGGCACGACGTCACATCATAAGCTTAAAGTCACAAAGTTGTCAGTGCAATCGAGCAAAGTCACCTGGGTAGATAGGCCAGTCAAAAGCGACGCAAAAGCTCCTGGGTCGGGAGGAACTACGTTTATCCAGTATTTGAGTCCTAAATGAGATATGTGCAGTTTTTGCAGCTGCCATAGATGCTCCGGCAGCTTCGACCACTCCGGAGGTGGCAATGCAGTTGTGACGATCATCCTGCCCGTAGATCTGGCAGCTGCCGCCCAGCGGCTACTCAGAGAACGGCATGTCCAAATTTCATCAGACGACAGGCGCTGCATAATGTCCTCCATGACATCCTGCGGCAGGTCGAGCCATGCGCTGACCTGCAACGGGCCCACTGAATTATCAAGGTCATAGATGCGACGGGCGTACACTTGTGGTCTGATCACAACATCGATCTCACCTCTATTTCCGGTAAAACCTGCTGAGTGACTTGCATGTCAATAACTACTGGCCTAAGCCTATGCGCCATGGCAGGAGTCGTGTCCTCGCGTCCTGGGTACCAAGTCGTACGTTGCGGACTTGAGCGGCCATGGCAGCTGAGTGAAGCTGTGAATGCAGTTGACCGTCTCAAAGCTGTTTGACCGTCTCAATTGGCTCTAGTGCTCCTCAATTGGCTCATGGGCCTTGATCAAGAAGTCAGAGCAGCTGCCCAGGAGGCAAGCACTGCAGACTTCGTATGATCTCGTGCAAGGCAACATTGCTGGCATGGCAACGTCGGTAATGCTAGCATGCACGGCAATGTCAGTGTCTGGCCATGGTGGGTGCATGACGCCTAAAATGACTGTGAGTTCATGCAGAAGATTTGAAAATTACGTTGGTCGTGCTATGATGAGCATCACACTGCGTCACTGTTGGAGGCGTCTTGCAATTCATGTCGCAAACAATACCAAAACAGATGCAGCAGCTAGTCCAAGTACAAAGACTATCAGTCGTTTGGGGTCATCACTGTTCACAACGATACAGAACAGCTCAAACAATCTAGTCTATATGTAGTTGGTCAAATTGTCAAACACACGTCAAACAGCACAGCTGTGCTCATGGCGCACACTGTAGCCGAGCAATTGCAGACTTTGTTGACACCATGGTCAAGCTGTGTGGGCCACAAGGGTGCCAAGACGAGCACTCAAACCTCTGCAGAGCTGGGAGGCAAAAGCTGTTTCGTCAAAATTTATGTCATATCCGTGGTTGCAAGCACATCTTAAACATGCTTGCACACATGTGCATACGTTCAAGCTCAGCAATGTCTATCCTTACATCATGTTGTCTGTAATGCACAAGTTGTGCAATGCATGCCATGCCGCTTCAGGTAGGATTCTGATCAAGGCTGCCCACAGGGGCAGAGCCTGACACCAAACACTGTTGGGGCAGCAAACTCAATGTTGCTAGCAGCTCTATCCAGCACCACAAGCTCAGTGCCCTTGCCTAGCATCGCCTGGCCTTTCACCACATTGAGTGCATGCTCAACAGGATTTACCTCGTCCCGAAACGCCTGCCACAAAGTCACTGTCAGGCATTTTAACATGGCCAAACAAGATGCAACAATTGCTGCCAAGAACAGAGTATCTGACAGAAAAATGCCATGACTAGGCTTGTTCCCTGAGGCGTATAATATGGAATTCAAAATGACAGTAGGCAAACTTTGGAAACACCAGCAATCAAGTTGTGCATACTTTCATAAGCCTCTAGATCAACATGACTCGACTTAAGGAAGTCGTGAGCTTGCATGTGCCGCTGCAGCTTGAATGCAACAACATGGACTGGCTTCATCCATTTAGTTCTAGGCAAATGCTCAAAACAAACAGCCACCTGTCTAGCAAACGCCGCTGTGTCCAATAACAGAACAAAGGGAATGAAAAGCGGGCTGCATGTGATGGACACAGTTGCAATACATGCACAAATATTCAACCTGGAGGTCTCAAGCTGATACTTAACAGCAGCTATTTTGCGAAGGGCATGGAAACCCACAATGGACGCAGCTGTAGCAAAGTGAAAGAGGAAAATAGCTATCAAAACGTCTCCCGGCCAGAGAGCCCACACTTGAACCAGGACTACAATACTGGTGATCAAGTCATAGTAGTAAAAAGCCAGCCCTCCAAGTCCTGAACAAGCCCTGAATGTCACAGACAACACCGACCAGAAAAGCAACAAACGTGATCCAATGCTGTACTGCATAAAGCCATCTTTGGAAGTGAGTTTCCAGATGAATACATAGACGCCCAAGAGGAGCACTGCACATGCTCCAAACACTAGCCAAACAACAAGCAAGATTGCACTGGACTTGTGGTTGGCACAGATGTATCTGACTGAAGCCAGCTGATTGTCTGTCTGCGGCAAGTACCAGCTCAGCGATATTGCTTCCACTGAAATATTGAAAGGTCTCAGTTGATTCCCAAAGTCGACTGCGCCTTTACCCATGTCTTGATTTGCAATACTTGACACCTGTTGATGTAGACGTGGGATTTGTGCAACTTGCTGACCGGTGACGTCTACATCATATGTATCTTGCTTCAGGCACAGCTGCTGTCTCCAGGCTGTCAGGGGTATGGATGCTTGCCAGACACTGCCCAGATTCACAAACGAAATGTGAGAGAACAAGTTGCCTGCTTGAAGCCATGACAGCGGCACAGTACCCTGAAGCTGGTTCCCACTCAGGTCCAGGAATGAAAGATGACTAAGAGCATCTGGGGCTTCCGGCAGATACCCTGAGAGGGAGTTGTTTGACATCTTAGCCACTGCCAAAGGAGCTGAGCTAGACCAAAACAGACCCAAATCAGAGCTGAAAGAGCAGTTGTGTAACGCAATCGAGTTGAGGAGACTGTTGTTGAAACTTGGCACACCACCGTGTAGCTTGGTCTCATATAGGCCAAGTGCCTGCAAGTTTGGGAATGCTATGGGGGACCCCCAACTCTCAGGCAATGTGCCTGTAAGCAAGCTGTTAAAGATCTCAAATTCAATGAGTTCAGGAAAAGCTCCTACAGAAGCCCAGCTCTCCGGAAGTGTGCCAGAAATGGCAGTATCGTCAAGATACAAAGACTCAAGTTGTTGAAAGGCATGTGACACTCCCCAGGTGCTTGGCAAAGTGCCTGAGATATGTTGTAGGCTACAGTCCAAAAACCATAGCTGTGGAAAGGAGGCAGGTGAGCCCCATTCTGCCGGCAACGCCCCAGTGATATTGTTCTGAAACATGGCAGCCCATTGTAGCTGCTGCTGCTGGGCCAAACCAGCAGGAAGCCTGCCAGTAAACTTGTTCGCTGTCACATTCAGTATTTGCAAAGTCGCTGGCCAGCTGCCTGGAAGAGACCCTGTCAATTGGTTGGAGTCTAGCCATAGCTGTTGCAAGGCCGAGAATGCTGTGCTCTCACCCCAAGACAGTGGTATTGTCCCTGTGCAAAGCAAGCAGATGTCATCAGCCTTCATACACCCTGACCATCAACAGTGAAGATGCATGCTAAATGATGGACAGGAAGTCCGGACTGGATCCAGGTCACCAATTAGAATGCTAAAAATCAGACGCTGGGAAAGCTTGGGATTGGCTCCACAATGATCATGATGGCATGGCTCCTGTTGCGCACATATGTACACAGATCAACTTTGGCATCAATCTCATTTCAAAGAATGGTAGGCAGCAGCTTGATGCAATGATGTTTGATGGCATACGCATCACAGCAATTCTGCATTGCATACTAGCTCACCAGCATAGCAGCAGTGTTTATGTAAGTTGTTTCCAATTGCACATCTGACAACGCACCCAGTGTGTCCAGATGTAATATTCCTCTTAAAGACACGCCCCAGACCATGCTTGCATAAATACAAACAAGTACCTTGAAGATTGCAACCCCACAGCGACAGGATCTGCAGTTGCTGCCAGCTTCCTGGGCTGCCCCACTCTGCTGGCAAGCTGCCAGACAGTTGAAATACGCCCAGGCCACCGCCAAGCCACATTTGAGTGAGGGCAGGGAAGGAGGCATTGGAGCCCCAGGAAGCCGGCAATATTCCAGCCAGGGGTGCTACCAACGCCATAGACGTGAGGAAGGGAAATGCGCCAGCCTCACCCCAGTTGGAGGGCAGTGTGCCTACAGAGGAAAGTTTGCCAGTCAGGCAAGTGCTGTACAGCAGTCAAATGTGCACTTCAATTGTGCGCCAACGCACTGTCATCACAGCTGGGTGTCAGCCAAAACAACAGAAATTAGGTGGCCAAGTTCATGATGTCAGAATATCACAAACAGGGTCCATGCTGCAGAAGGCTGCAGACAATCACATTGAGCTGCTGATTCACAACTCCCAGCTAGCAATGGCACCAGCAACAATGCATCATCAATACAATTGCACATGACAGCTGGTTAAGTGCATCACCGTTGAGATTTGGAGCTTGAATTGAGAGGATCTGGAGCTGTGGAAAGCTTGAGGGGCTTCCCCAGGTTGTTGGCAGGGCTCCAGTAAAGGAACAGTTCAGGTCCAGGCTGGACAAGCTGGGGAAGGCTCCAGGGCTGCCCCAGGTAGATGGAAGTGTGCCTGCAGATACCATGTGCTTCAGACACTTTGCATGCTCAGGCAGCACCTGCACAAACAGCCCCCACCAGGTGCATTGCCAAGTGAGCACCACAAATCATCACGCAGGCACCTCTGTACAGACAAGCAGTGTAGCAGTCACTTCCCTCAAAATTTGCATAGCCTGACACAACAGCCATTCACCCTGAATGCTGCAATTGCTCAGACAAGTGGCAGAAAAGGCTGATGGGCTTCCCATGAGCCTAGCAGTGTGCCTGAGACAATGCAGCTTATCACGTGACAAACAATGCATTGAATATGGGAGTGGAAAGGTGTCTACTGCATGCATTTGTGCATACTAACCAGATCAGATGAAGTGTAGCCATTGCACAAAGCTTGAACAGTGGCCAGCTGCTGTGACACAGTCAGCATTCACACACAAAGCACAGTGCATCATGTTCACATGATACGCTGAAATGAGTATGTGAAACACTGTATCATCAGTTTTGACATGTTACCTGTGACATGACATGATCAATCACAATCACATCAGTCACAGTCAGTGGCTGCAGAACAAGGTAGTGGAATGCTGCAGAAGGCTAGTAGCTGTACGAAATCACATTGAGCTGCTGATACACAACTCCCAGCAGCAGCAACAGTGGACCACCAATACAGTTGCACATTTCAGCTGATTGAGAGCGTCACCATTGAGAGTTGGAGCTAAAATTTCTAAGGGTCTGGAGCTGTGGAAAGCTTGAAGGGCTCCCCCAGGTTGGTGGCAGGGCTCCCGTACAACATGCCAGGATCAGTGTGGACAAGTTAGGGAAGGCTTCAGGACTGCCCCAGGTAGGTGGAAGTGTGCCTACAGATATCAGATGCTTCAAAAACATGCTCACGCAGCATCTACACAAACATTACACACCTGGTGCATTGCCAAGTCAACACCACAACTCAGCACTTAGGACCAATTGCGACAAGGTACCTGTGATGGTTGACATAGTCTGAGTGTTGCCAAGACTAAGAAGGGCCAGCCGACGGAAAGCTGTTTGGCTGCCCCATTCTGCCGGCAAATTACCAGACAGTTTAGTCTCTCCCAGCTCAAGTGTCTCCAGGGAGGGCAGAGACCCATTTTGTGCCCAGGACGCCGGCAGAGTCCCACTTAGTGGTGTGTATGCCAGTGCAAGAGTAGGCAGTTTGGGAAAGGATCCTGTGCTGCCCCAACTTGCCGGCAACATACCTGATCAATACATCATGATCACCATCTGAATAGGATTCAGAATTTTGCAGTCAGAATAACAGCGCAAACAAGCTGTACATGGGAGTTCGTCACTTGCAGCTGCAATTAACTCTACAAAGCAGCACAGGCTAGCTACGCATCAAGACTACAGTGAGTATCACACATGAGCAACATGCATTGACTTCTGGTTTGGCATGACCAAACAGAGTCTGCTAGAAGGCTGATTTACCTATGATGTTGCAACTGTCTATGAATAGGGACTGCAGCTCATGCAAGGCTGCTTGGCTGCCCCAGGTTGGTGGAAGCGTCCCAGTCAACAGCGTGTTGTCCAAGTAAATAATCTGCAGGACTGGAAAAGCACCTGCTTGCTCCCAGGCTGTAGGGATGGTGCCTGTCACGTGAAGTTCAGAGTGAGCATAGTTCTCCAATGTTAAAGTAGTTTGATCAATTGCGTAAACTTCGCACAGCGGAATTTGGAAATCACTTAACATATTACAAGCTGAATGTCTGCCCACAGACATGACTCATGTATGATATGCATGTATGACCATTGCAGACATTTGTTGCTGACAAACTCACAGCAGCACCGTTTCAAACATCGTGTGATGGCAACATAGCCACAGCCACCTGTGATGTTGGCATTGACTATGGCAAGGTATTGCAAGCCTTGCCAGGCGGTTGGGCTACCCCACTCTGCTGGCAGGCTCCCAGTCAATCCCATGCTGCCCAACTCAAGCTGGCGCATGGCAGCAAACGAGCCGTTGCTGCCCCAAGATGGCGGCAAGTGTCCACTGAGGAGTGTGTTCCACAGCACCAGGGTGGATAAGGAAGAGAATGCCAGGGGATCTGCCCAAATAGGGGGCAAGGTACCTGCAAGCACACCATGTATTGCAGATCGTAGTTGGCAGCAACCCTGGACTGTGACACATGATGTGACTAACCTTTGACATTGTACAGGTCTTATAGCTGCAACAGTGGTCACCAACCTGTGTGACATTGACGCCACCAAGATCCAACTTGACAAGCTTTGGGAAAGCATGGCTCTGACCCCACTCTGTAGGCAAGGTGCCGAACAATTGAGTTGAGCTGAGGTTCAAAACTCTGAGCTTAGGGAACGCTGTGTCTACAGCCCAGATGCTGGGCAATGACCCGGCAACAGAGCTGCTGCTGAAGTTCATGGTCTGCAAAACAGGGAAGCTTCCATTGCCAGCCCAAGAATCTGGTAAGTCTGGCAAATGGCCTGTCAAGGTCAAGTTCACCAGAGACTTCAGACAGCCCATAGCCTGCCACGTTTCTGTAGAACAATTGAGCGGCAGCACTGCTTGAATTGTGTAACCAGCAGGATCATACATTTGCTGCCAGCCCAAAAGACCAAGCACGTCTTGTTCGCAGTCCTTCAAAACTAGGACAGATTCTGGAGCAGGCTCTGGTGGCAGCACTGCAGGCCCGGCAGATGCTGGTGAGGGACCTACAGCTGCTAGTCCATCAGCTGTGCATGAAATGGCAATGTACAACAGTGCAGAGGCTGTCAGGGTGAGCTGGCTGTTTGGCTTCATAGCTTCTTGTCTGTAAGAGGAAGCTTCTCCTTAAGGCAAGTAAAATCAAATCTGAGCTGATGTGCCGTGTACAGCAAACAAGTACCAGCTGACGTACCTGCGCACGCAGCAAAGGCTTGAAACAAGCAATGTGTATGGTACATACCAAAGGGCTCAAGTTGTTCCAAGTCCAGTTTGGTGGACTGTGCAGATGCCAAGCTGCTTGGCATCTAAGCTGGTTTGGCAGTGGCCACCATCATTCTACTGGTTGCAAGATGAGAAGCAACCATGCACACCTCTAGAGGCTCTGCAGCAGAGTAACAGAAGTACTGTGGGTGCCTTTACGGCAGAACCTACGGGCTGGCTTTCTACGTGTGGTGCACATGGACAGAGCTACCTCAAAACCACGGTTTTGAGCCGTCGGTGTGGGGCAGAACATCAAGTCGCACGCCGCACAGATCGCATCTTACTATCAGCGTTGCAACCTAAAGGCTCCAAGGCTTGTAGAAGCGGTGAGACCGTCCTCTACTATCCTTAGCTTCGATTCACGGCAGCCTATAAGTTGTGATAAGCGGAAGGGCAAGGGGAGTGGCGTTTTGTACTGTCCGCCGTAGTTGCTAGGCCGCATTCTCGACGTAAAGAAAATGGCCAGCAACATTCGCAGCTCGTGCAGGCTGCTTGAATGTAGTGCCGTGATAAGGCTGGTCCTAAGGCCAGCCCGACAACCCGAGGATGCTGTGAAGGCAAGCGAAGGTGACGGAAGCAGCACACGGCAGCATGGCATTGCTGTTCGTCTGACGTACGACTCATCAATTTATGAAATTGCGAGAATGGCTTTATAGACAACACTGTGAGGTATCTGCACCTGCCAGTTCAGACTTTACAGGCTCAAAAGCAGGGAGAAAGCTCTCTGGTCGTCAATTGATTGTATCAGTTACACAAGAGCTTGTGACTATAGTAGTGCAACTAGCTAGCATCAGTACCACCATGTCTCTATCAGCAATACAATATCTAATCCAGATCCAAAGCTGATAAGTATCAACTCTACGAGCAAATTTGAATGCACATAAGCTAAGGCTTTGCAGCATAGAAAAGGCATGATCACCCAACCTCATCAGCACCAAGGGTCTGTGCCACAATGCTGGCAAGTCCAATGCTTCAAACAGAAGGAAAGGACATCTTGCTCACATTCATGGGCCTTGCTGAGCTGGCAGGTACACTCCTGACAGACAGCTGGCTCTCAGACCAGTGCTGCAGCAGGGTAATTGTCTGCTCAGCCACGCCTGGAGCTCTCCGGTTCATGCTTGCTGCAAAGTCAGCTGCCTTGCCTTGTGCCCAAGATGACCACCTTGCAATGCCACCTTCATTTAGGGCAGTGTCATCCCTTCTTGGAGGCAGGCGAGACATTGGGCTGCGCACAAAGCCCTGCCTGTGGTGAAGTCCAAATGGGCCGACCAGCTGTTCCATATCAGCTGCCCCTTTCTGTCTGCTGTCAGCCATGATGTTCTCTTTGGGCACCATCAAGAAGGTGTTGAGAGCAATCATGCTGCATGAGTTACCAACGCCTCAATGCAGGCCAGCAGTGGACTTGCTGCTGGGCATCACAGCCGCCTGGTGGCATAAGGCTGCTGTGCTGCTTCTGACATTACCATTTGCACTCAGCTCTGACATGTTTTGCCTAGGCCTGTCAGGCATGTTGTGGCTGTATGCCAAATCTCTTAGGATCTCAATGGCTGCTGAATGCAGGTCAGCACAGTCAGCGTGTGTGCTATCAGCACCATCTCTAAGGGCATTGCTCATGGGCACAGATGCTGCTTCAGCACCATGTATGCTGAGAGCTGCATTGCTGCTATCCTGACCTGGTCTGGGGAACTGCAAGACTGCCGCTGCATTGCCAGTTGTGTCACCAAGCCTAGCACTGCTCGCTAGGGTTTAGGGTTTAGCCCTCTGGTGCTGAGGTGGACCGGTGCGTGGCAAGAACAGTGGGTTGGCTGCCATTCTGGGCAACACCGCAAAAGGTCCTGAGGTAGCAGCCTCTGAGGCATGCAGCCCTTCCTGGCTCAAAGCACAAGCAGACAGCTCTTGGCTGCGCCCTTGTGCAGGAACCCAGACGAGCACTGCTGGAGCAGACTCAGCTGGTAGCTGCATGGGTGTGGGCGCTTGCTGGCAGAGACCATGTAGATGCAGCTGCAGCTGAGCTAGTGTGGGGCAATCTACAGGCTTGGCAGCCCGGCATAGGGACACCATGAGGCGTCACTGTTCTGAAATGTAGTCTGGCAGTGGCATGGCATCTGCAAGAGGGGGAGGGTGCAAGCCTGTGGCCATGTAGTAGCAGAGTCCTCCAAACTGGTAGATGTCTGCTGCTGTGGTGAGGGTGGCGCCCTGGTGGGCCTCTGGGGGGGTGTACCCCACCCCACACCTGCACACAGTCACAGTTTGTGTTGAAGACGGCATTCATGCGTAGATCAGGCATGACTGAGAAGAAGATTTTTGATGGACAAGATGCTAAATCATGCAACAGAAACAAGCATAAGGAGCAAAAAGCATTACATGTCATGCTTTTCCAATGCAAATGATACGCAGTGAGCAACACCAAAGTCACACGTGTGTGCAATTGTTTGGTCACAGCCAGGCTGGCCAGATCATGACTTGAAACAGTGCTGACCTGTAAGGGGAGGGCTGGACGGCACGGCCCTGCCCATTGAGACTGGCAGCGGCCCCAAAGCCTGCCAGCTTGACATCATGCTTGATGGCAGCTGGCTTGCTGGCTGCCCTGGCCCCACAGTCTGCCTCCTGCCCACCCTTGCTGAAGAGCTGCACGCGTATCAGACATCATGCCCGTTGAGTCACTGACACATTGACTGACTGCAAGTGTCAGGGTGGTATACATTTGACTTCAAGGTCTGTGAGGAATTCAACACTACCTATGCAAAGCTGACTCTGGTGGCAACATGCAACTTACTCAACATGTATGAATGACATTCAACCCAGCTCATTCTTCTGTTGGCATCCTTTGCATGCAGCAATGCTAAAAGGCCATATGCATAATTGTTTGAATCTGTCGCAAAAGCTACACATGCAACTGAAAGCAGCTGAACAATGACCATGCACATGCTGCATTTGCGCATTGCCTCACTCACAAGCAGATACACTATTTGAGTCTCAATATTTCAGAGGAGACATGGAGGCAGGCCTCTTACCAAGACATGGTCAGGAGCGAGGCCCTGGTGCAGAACCCTGGTCCTGTGGATGTGGGCCAGGGGCTTCAGGACAGCCTTGGCATGCTGCACCAGGGTGGGCAGGGAAAGCCCCCGGTACCTGTTGCCCACACCCCCTCTCTTGCCCCAGACCTGCTGCCTGTCACCACAACTAGGACAATGTCAGTACTTGCCCAGGATAGCCAAAGTTGAAGCGCTCATGGCCAATTGGAATGATCCTTGTTGTGCAAAAGGTGTTGCTACCCATGCATGAAAAGTACTTGTGCATTCACAACAGATGTAAGGCTTTCAGGTGACACCTCAAAGTCTGGAAGTGACCTAAGCAGTAGATTTCCAAACAAATGCTGCGTCCATACACAGCTGCCACTATCACAAGCACAACTGCATGTAAAGCCCTGAAGGAGCAAAGCTCAGCATACAACATGTATGTCAGTGTTCAGCATTTGACAGAGCAACAGCATGACAAATGATTGCTCTTACATTGTGTCAAATGACATGTAGCGGGCTTGCAAAAACATGGCCATGTCACAATGCTTCCACTTACCCCATGCGCTTCTCCAGTGACAGGTCAGCCATGGGCATGCCAAAATAGGCAACCTGGTGGGGCTCCAAAGGGGTAAGAGGGGTAGCAGGGGCCTTCAGCCCTAGAAAGGTGATGGGGACGACATTGGGCTGGGCACACTGCCACATCAGCATGGCTTCCATGGCCAAGCTGTTGCATTCTTTTGATGCCCAGTCCTTGTCGTCCTGTGCAAATGTCTAGGTAGCTTAGACAGGCAAAACTTAAAGCAATGTGCAAAGTGAAAGCCAGCTACAGACCAAAACAGGGGGACATCTGTCGAGCAAGAGAGGTTTCAATTATGGTCTGCAATGTGATGCTTTGCTTGGGTTGCAGCTACCAACTTCATTCAAGTCACTAGTGTACATGCAGTCCGCATCCATGCAGGCACCAAATCTGCGTGGTGATGGGTGTTGTTGCAAATTTCATTAAAATGGCAGGTCTGCAGTAGGCAGCAGAAAGTAGGTGGAAAACGATGGGAACTTACAGTGGACAGCTTCAGCACAATGGGAGGCGCTGAGCTGGGAGGGGACACATCAGACACATCAGCAGGCTCTGATGAAGCTGCATTGTAGAAGGGAGCTGGCTGGGATGTCTGAGCTTGAGACATTGCATGCGCGTAGGGCTGCAGGTAGGGGTGGGCAAGGGCTGGTCTGAAGTCAGGCGCAGGTGAGGGGTGGGGTGGAAGACCAGGGAGAAGAAGGATGCTGCCTGGTCTGGAACGGTGTTGCAGGCTCTGGCAAGGTCCAGCATGGGGTGGTCTATTGGGGACCCTGTGGATGCAGCATGCTCCACAGCTTCAGCCTGCATAGCAGAGATAAGGCTTCACTCAACTTAGTCATCCTGATTCAGGCATGTATGACTGCCTTGAGAGATTGAGAGATCCTGCAAAGCCCAGCTGAGAGAGACGCACCCATCTTTGCTCCTAGCAAAGCAGGCTGGAGACGTCTCACAGAGGGCTGAAACTGTGTAGTCAGAGTCCCAGACAGGGGCAAAGGCCACCCTTCCAGTCAGCATCTCATACACCACTGCGCCAGCAGACCAGAGGTCAGCTGCAGTTCCACTGACTTCCAAGGATGCTTTTGCATCTCCTGACCGCCCCCTGCGTGCCTCCAGCGAGAGCAGGAGCAGCTGTGGTAAAAGTCGCACCCCAAGGGATGACACCCTTTATGCTGAACTCTGCGGCACAAGAGATTGCATCAGGACAAGCACCAAGAACTGAAAGCCATTGAAAGCTGAGCATGCTCTTGTCAATGATAGCGAGGTGACGTCAGAGGAGCTGAGACTTGCCTGAGGAGCTGGGTGTGGCAAACCCAAAGTCAATGAGTCTCACTGTGTCCCAAGGCTGAGTGCTCTTAAGACTCAGCATGATGTACGCAGAAGAGGTGTCCATGTGCACTGTCATCGTTGTGTGATGCAGCAAGCTCAGGGTCTGCATTGCACATGTCTCAGGTCAGCACGGTGCTTTTGCGAACACAGATTCCCAAGGGAAAGCAGAAAGCAAGTTGAAGGCCTGGTCACAGTCAAAACTTACTTCAAACAGCTGCACCGCTGTTGTCGCTGCCTTTGTCTCAAGGTGCTGTGTGAATACTTGATAACCTCTCAAGTGTATGTAGTGAAGCCTGCAGCAGAGTTGCTTGAAGCTGGCTGTGTGGTGACATAGCCACTACAGCACCATGGAAGCCGTAGGAAAGAAAGCAAGCTTACTCTAGAACCACATGATGTCTGCCACGCTTTCCTTTGTACTGTTCGATGAACTGCGGCACTCTGCTGACCCTGAAGGTGTTGGCCTTTGATAGTGCTGTGACTTCTGAGTCAGCAAGCTGAGGCATGCCACGAGTAGTCTTGACAGAGAGACCCAGCTCTCGATCTCAGTGTTCCACCATCTGCAACCAGGTGCGTTGCGTGACCATCACTGAGACACGTTGATCACAAGCGACAGATCTTTTGGTGTTCACCTTTCGATTTGCTCTGACCACCCCCAGAGCCAATGAAACGTTCCTCACGGGATGTGGATTTCTTGTACTTGCTTGACACAGCGACACGCTCTATGCCAACAGCTTGTGGTCAACGTCACGATGGAAGAAGCCGTGACTGATCGTGGACAATCGTGCCACGGCTAGGCACTTTACTTGACAACAAGGGGCAGGAGATCGTTGAGCAGAGACTGTTGGACCAGCTGGTTACGTCAGAGGCGCAACACGCCTTTGCTCCAAGATACAATTTCTGCAGAATTCTGCCTTCGAAGGCTCATTTCTGGAAACGGGTATCGCCCTATTCGCTTCGCCGTTCGTCTCGCGCACTGCCCTTCCACGTGTCAAACTTTGGCATTCGGACAAGATAGCTGCTAGTCCTGTTGGGTCGCTTTTCCTCACAATCTTGCTTGACAATCTTGATGATGCTTTTTCTGTTGGAAATGGTGCTAAGAACTTTTCTGGCTCCATAGCTGCTTGTTTGCAATCTGTTGGGCAGCCCATGCCTTTTGGCAGGGGCGCTGTT
>JAABUK010005590.1_pt1 | contig 19391 bp, 24 predicted proteins | sample 5559141 | NCBI WGS metagenome assembly JAABUK01 (sample SAMN10711869, study PRJNA513367) | rock metagenome | isolation source: Antarctica rocks | place: Antarctica: Victoria Land, Pudding Butte nord | collected 2016-01-03 | reverse complement strand
TTATTTAAATTAATAAATTTAAGTATTAAAGCTTAAAGAATTTATTACTTTAATTTTCTTTTAAATTATTATTATTATTATAATCTTTAAAATCTTCTTTTATATTACCTTCTTTAATAACTTCTTTATAAATTTATAAATAAACTTTTATTTTCTTTCCTACTTTATAAACTTTAAAGTTATTAAGTAAGATTTAACTTATATTATTTATTATAAATTTTAATTTTTTTTAATAGAGTATTTAATACTTTAATCTTATATTCTTTATTAAGATTATAATAGTTAAGCTTTAAAGGATCTTAACTACTTTTCTTAAAGGATATATTAAATCCTTTAAGTTATAAGGATAATTAAATAAAAAGAAGAGATATAATATTATATTTAAATAAGTATTTAAAAAAGGTTATAAAATAAGAAAGAGATTTAAAGAGATTTATAATTTATAATTTTATTACTTTAATTTTATTATTATTTAATTTTAAATTATATTATTGCCTTTAAACTTTATTATCTTTAAGGAGATTATCTTATTAATTATAATTAATACTACTAAGCTTCTTATATAATAAGAAGTTCTCTATTACTTTATCTTTATTATTAAAGTAAGAGCTTCCTTATAGTAATAATAATCATAATATAATTATAAGATTTTATAAGAGATTTATAAATATCTTTATTATATAATAATAATTCTTTTAATATTAATAATATCCTTATTTAATACTATTTACTACTTTTATATATACTTTATAAAATAAAGGTATTAATAGGGGAAGATATAATTTCCTTTAAGATTAATATAATTTTTAATAAGCCCCTTAGGTAACTTTCTTTAATTTATACTTATAAGGCTAAGCTTATATATATAGATTATATAGGTAGGGTGGAATCTACCTAAAAATAAATAGCAAATTTATAACTCTTACAGACCTGTCAGGGCTCGGCAACGGTTACTTATCTAATCTGATCTCTTGGCACGTCGCTGACCTCGTGCCTTGGAATTATATGATCCGTTCCCTGTCATCATTGAAGTACAAGACACGGCCACAACTTCGGCGACAGAACCTGGCCCGTTCTCGAAGGCTGTGCCTTAACTACTTGCACTGCAGGCTTGCGAGCAATCTAGAATCCAACTCTGCTTACCTCCAGCGATGGCGGCATCCTGCAAAAACCTGGACACACTCGGGCGGTAAGCCCAAACCACAGTCACGATAGCAAGCTTCAACCAAACACCATTCGCTCCCCACTCTCTTATAGTATACACAGACCTCCTCAAACTTTCCTACCTTGGCCTGACCACCCTCCGCACACTATCGCCCTTCCACTCCTTCAAAGCGATCCTCGCCATGTCACAACAATACCAGACACCCGGCACACCGCGAGTCATTCCCTCAACACCCAACCCCTCAGACACCGAAAGCGACAGCTACTTCGCACCCATAACCCGATCCGCCACCAAACGCGCCGCGTCCCCAGCCCCTATATCCGAAGACGACGAACCCTCCTCAGACTCCAGCCTCGAAAAGCGCGCCAGAGCCCGCAGCCGCAGTCCCAAAACGCACGCAAAGCTCCAAAAAGCCTCCACCCCCATCCCACCATCACAACCCGCTCGCCAAAAACCACCAGACCCCGACCAGCCCCCACCAAACGGCCACCTCTCCCCCTCCTCCGCCGCCTCCCCCACCTCCTACTGGCGCACCCTCTCCCGCTCCCCCTCCCCCCTCGGCCTCATCCCCATCCACAGACACTGGCGCTCCTTCATCCACCGCCACGAAATCCCCCGCAAAGCCCTCCACCTCAGCATCGGCTTCTTCACCCTCCACCTCTACACGCGCGGCACCTCCCCCGCCTCCATCCACCCCTGGCTGCTCACCGCTCTCATCCCCATCGCCAGCGTCGACTATGCGCGCCACACCTTCCCCACCTTCAACAGGCTCTACATCCGCTGTCTGGGGGCGCTGATGCGCGAGAGCGAGGTCGAGGGGTATAATGGCGTGATTTGGTATTTGCTCGGCGCGTGGACGGTGCTGAGGTGGTTACCGAAGGATGTCGGATGTATGGCTGTGCTGTTGCTCAGCTGGTGCGATACGGCTGCTAGCACGTTTGGGAGGCTGTATGGGCGGTATACGCCCCGGATTCGGAGGGGGAAGAGCGTGGCGGGGAGTGCGGCGGCGGCGGTTGTGGGCGTGCTTACGGCGGGGATGTTTTATGGGTGGGCGGTGCCGAGGTTTGGGTATGATGAGGATTTTATGTTTAGAGGGACGTTGAGCTTGCCGGATGTGATTAAGCGACCGCTGGGGCTGGGGGCGGGGGAGGGGATTGTGGGGGGGTGGGTTGCGTTGGGGGTGGTGAGTCTGTGGAGTGGGATTATCGCTAGTGCGAGTGAGGTTGTGGATGTTTTTGGGTGGGATGATAATGTTACGATTCCTGTTCTTAGCGGGCTGGGGCTTTGGGGGTTCTTCAAGGTCTTTCAGTGACCTGACTACCTACTCTATGAAGCAAACTCGACTCATGATCGTAGCATCTTCTCAACTCTCTTCAAGAGGTAGTCACTACTGTCGTAGTTTCAAGCCCACGTCCCAAGCGTCCACCCACCCCTCTCCCCCGTCCTCGCCCTCGGCAAATTCCTCTGCGTCGCCACATTAACCTCCGCCTCCCTCCTCGCGCCCGCCAACCCATGCTGCAAGAAAGAGTCCCGATCGATATCCACAACCCCCCTAATACGCAGATTCGCCAGCAAACTCGCGCCCGCCCACGCACCTAGAGTCTCCACGCCACGAATGACACCAGAGACCACGGGCTTGGCTTCCTGTTGCTGGTCTTGTCGGAGTTTATCTCCGATTTCATCTGGGTCTTGGGATGCGAGATGAGCTGGCATACGCGCTGAGTCGGCCGTTGGAGTTGTTCCTGGGCTGGTGTTTGTAGGGGTTCGGCAATTGCTGCTGATTTCTTTCAGCTTCTCTCTTCGCGTGTCGGCGGCTTTGCCGTGGACTGGATCCCAGCCACGCTCGCGTACGAGATGGGTTAGTTCGTCGAGTAGGCGCTGTTTGAGACCTGGGATGTTTGCGCCGCCGCCGGTGAATATTATGCGCGACATGCAGATGGCGCGAACGTCTGGGGGGAGTGAGAGGAGGCTTTTGTGGATGAGGTTGTGCAGGGGCTGCTCATGGTCGTCTGGATTGGGAGAGTTGGTTAGGAGAGCGGATTCGACTGGTTGGGCGAGGTGGGAGAATGGGATTTGGATGCTCTGCCGTGGTGAGGAGGGTGAGGGAAGTGATATTGGCGGATCTGAGGGTGGGTCTGAGGGTGGGTCCTCGGCGATGGTGATACGAGATGGTTCTTGAATTGATGACTCGTGGTTTGATGTGTCGATTCTTGAGGATGTTGGCTTGCACCAGGCCATTCTTATTGTCACTTCCTCCGCTTGCTCAAGATTGACGTACAGAGTCGCTGCTTCTTTGTTAACCTTCTGTCCGTGCTGCGCTTGTAATTCTCGCCGCTTATCATTGAGTTGAAGCAATTTCGCCATCTCCAGAGTGACCATCCTCATCGCCCTTGTCGTCCTCAAATGCGAGATCTCGCGATACTCATAGATTCCGGTCACCGTTGCCTCTCTCCATCCAATGTCCACCACTAGCCCGGAGCGACACCCTGCTGCCACCGTGCTTAGGAGCGGCGTTGACAAAAGCGTCATACTCGACATCGAGAAATTGCCAAACAAGGTCCCCAGCAATGTGTTTAGCAACGGATGCGGCATCACAGACGGTACCACAACTACGAGCCGTCTCGATTTGGGATCCAGCAGCAGATGTTTGGTATATGCCTCCCTCACTGCGCGTTCAATCTTATCCTCCACAATTCCCAGATCAAACCCCCTCATATCCATGCGCCAAAGCTCGTACTCCTCACCCCATCTCTCTTCAGCCACCTGTTTCCTCCTTCCCGGTCCTTCTCCATGTCCAGGAATGTACCTACTGTAATCGCCTACCCTCCTCGACTCCTCCGGTCCAAAGCCAAGCCTACATCGTGGATAGCTCTCCCCCGTGAAGCCTGCGCTAAAGTGTCTGGCGCCGAATTCGAAGACGAGGGGAGTTTCTTCGACACGGTAGCTGGCAGATGGTGAGGAGAATGTGGAGGAGAAGGTTCGTTGTTGCGGGGTGTGTGGGGATGAAGGGTCAGGTTGGAGATGGGAGAGACCGGGGCGGATGCTGGAAGAGGGCTTGCGGTCGAAGTAGCCGGCGGCTGTTGTCATTGCGAATTTTGACTGTTCATGACTGCGTCATTCTTGCCGCCGATGTATTGCCATTGCTTTACACCTACGCTGCTACCCCAACCCAGGTCTCCATCCAATTGGGGCTTGTCAAAAGTGGAAATGTCTAGGGGAGAACCAACGACGGAAATATTCCGCTTGTGTCTCTTGGCATATGGTTCTTCGATATCTCAATCCAATCAATTTCTCGCACAGTCCGCGAGCGGCGCCCAGTATCGTTTCACATCTGATTCAATCAATGAAACTTATTTCCACCCGAAAGAATTGCTGTCCAACTCATATCACAGTCATTTGCCCCTGTCAGCTTTGCCTGGGGGACGCTGTCGACCATGGCAATGCTTCTCTCAACCTGCAAGCCTTTAGTATTGGAATCTCTCTTCTTCTCATTATTCAGTGCTAGATTATGGGCAAGCCCGGCGCCCAGTCTCTCGGTACGTATCTGTTCAGCATAACCTCTGTACTCATAACCTAGGAAGCGCGTCCCCCGTAGTGGCTTGAGGGAATTCTCATTTCGTGGACCAAAGGCTAGTCGACTTGACTACGGACAGTCCCCCTCTGCAGTCCCCCTAGCCACAATTGCGGGGTAGTACCAACGCACCAACATACCTACATACTACATACATGAGGCTATACATACCGTTCACCTCACCGTCGCTACCGGCGACAGGGTAGATGAGTGGGCACGCGACTGGATCCATTGCGCGCATTTGCGCCCATGCTCCGGGGTCTCATTCTGACTGAGTACGCCCTTGCTACCTACAAAGATGAACTCAATACTTCTAGCTTATCAGCCAGTTAGCTTACATCCTCCTCTCTCTAGACTTCATCAATCTCGCCTGCTTCCTCTCCTTTACAGCCTTCTAAATGGCTACACGATGTTCCATAGCCACCGACTTCTATCGTACATCCGCCCTACAACCTCCGCCCTAGAACAACCCTCCTTCATCCGCTACTAGCATTATGGCCGGCACGGGCTTTCGTGTTAGCAACAGCTTCAGCGTACGTTTACATGGCGACTACGAAATCCGAGGGAAGGAGGAAGGACACAGGCAGAGCAATAGTGGGCTAGCAACACTGGCGAGGAGTTAGACCGACACTAAACTCTTATAGGCAACAAGTTTCATTTATGAAAGGTACGGCAAACGATTATTTGGAGTTATTTCAGACTATCAAATCGTCGTTCAAACGGTCAGAAAGTGGTAGGCGGCTGCCGTCCAGGTACGAGAATTTCGACCCTTAGGCCTCAACAATCAGCCGATATCTGACTCTGGCACTTGGCGGGGGCCCTCCGCTGAGTCTACGGAACCACCGACCATGTTTAGGATACTAAGTTTTGTGGTATCGCTGTCGTACGACCTCGCTGTCGTATGTACTTGAGAACACACCGCCTGGACCTCGCCCATTTCTCTGTAGACCCTGCCAAGCTGTGGGGCTGACGGGGTCGAACATCATTTTTTGACTGCGTGCGACAACGAGTTCTACTACCTAATAACGCTTGATGATACCAATCGTAAGAGTACATGTTTAGCAGCAGTATGTATGCTTGACATCACTGTCAAGATGGCTCTGATTGGTCATGGTGCGCAAGATTTACATGGGCAAATGTATTTGTGCGCCATACAAATGCCCGCCCCGCAATTGTGGCTAGGGGGACTGCGGAGGGGGACTGTCCGTAGTCAAGTCGAAGGCTAGTTGCCATGATCCTCCCGGCTCTTGCATTTGACTCGTCAATGGAGATGATCTTACAGAAGCATCATAGGATCGCTGTATGGTATGCTGGTACCTATTAATCTCTCCTGTCATAGCGGCGGTGGCTTTGTGCTACCTCGAAGAGTCTTGAAGTAAGTTGGTTGGCTTCGAGCCGGCTACGGCTGTCCTACTGGGGTTCTCGGTGTGGTTTTCTGGATATGTAATTCTGATTACTCCTGTCGAAGGGTTCACGTTATCTTCGACTGATTTCATCACCATAGAAGTGCTTTTGTTCAGTCAATGAAGGTACTTCGAAGGGACGCAGATAGTATTCCTTGATCGTTATGCACGAAGATTCGACGTTCCAGCTCATTCTTCTCTATCTGTACTCCACGAACGCCTGAGCACTTCGCCCATCTACTATATCCGTAGGTTCGAGCAAAGCATGCTGCTTTCAAAGGTGTCTGTTGCCTTTACCATCCGAAGCATTTTCATTTGAAAAAAGGGCTTCAGGGCCCTCGAATCTCCCCATCGCTCATGAGGTTCTGCCAGTCACAGCCTGATGCCAAAGCATTTAGACCTTAGGAACAGCGTCGATGATATCTCGCTTCAAGCTTGTATCCCAGTAAGGGTAACCGTGTTCTGATCAATCAAATTTGTCAGGTGCTTTACATCTAACCGCATATTTCCCCCCCCCCCCCCCAACAACTTTGATGAAGACATACGGTAAGTACTCTACCCGAAAATCCAACCTAGTTATCACAGCTTCTCCCTTCTCCCTTCTCCCTTCCCCATTCCCCATGTCCCTCCACAAAGTCATCGAAAGACAAACCCTTTACTCCATCACAGCCCCCCTCAACGCCACCCAAAGCCACCATATCCCATTCGTCCCCAGTGACTTCCGCGGCGAAACTCACTTCCTATCCCCATAGTTCGTGCGTCAGCCCTTATCAATCCCTGCGATCCGAGACTTGTGATCGGATCCGTCTTCGCATTGATATTGAAAGCAGCACTCTTCTTGCGGTCTCCTATGCCTAAAGCACTGAAAGAAGTTGATAACAAGGCTTCGTGTGTGTCTCTCGATTGATGAAGCTGTGAGAAGTGGGCGGAGGAATGAGGAATGGCAAATTTGCAGTAAGGAGTGTGTTGCCAGCTCGAGCCAGTCCAGAATAGTAGGAGGCTCATGATACCGAATTCTATGGTTTGTTTCTCTGATGAATTGGATATAGTATCTTACACGTATGCCTTGGTCATTGTTGAACGTGAGAGCTGTGGTGTTAACCTCTCATTATAAATCTACGTCAGCAACGAATACGTAATCAGGTCAGCTGGGTGCTTCTTCAGCTATGGTATTGGTATGAATGATAGCTTGGGATCAGTGAATATACTAAAGACGCTCGTAGCGGTATATATTGCGAATATGCTTTCACGCTCTTTGATGTGGGAGAGATGGTGATGGAGAATGATTGTGATCCGAGAGAAGGGAAGCGGCTTGGGAGGATGCGCATTGACAAAGGGGGAGCTACATAACAAGGTGGTTCCTTTTACAATCGTCTAATCAGCATAATTGGAAATACCTTGCTAATTCGCAGCATTGGCCACGGACCTCGACTCCGTGGAGGCTGAAACGGTACCCTGTGGCTCTCTCCTCGTCACGATAGTGCAGTGCATCATACATTACTATTGCCTTGGCTGAGCGAGATGTTTTCCACGTCAAAAGCTAGGAATAATGAACATGCTTCATCGAATGACAGCAGTAATCTGCGAACATCTACAAGCAAACTAATTCGCCATTGATAAGCCCCATACCCACGACCAGCAACACCAGTCACGCAAGCCGCACGCTGATTTTCGAACAAAACATCTCATCACAGAAAAGAAGCCTCCTCCTTCACTACTCGCCGCGCCATCAAGCTGAGACAGCTACGCATCCATTAGTCCATCACGAACCAAAAGCCATAACTTCAACACACCTTTCTCCACATCCACCACGCCATCAGCGTACACCTGACCCCCCTCCATCATCAAAGCACGCGTTTTCTTAGCGGCGCGGTACTTGGCGATTTGACGACAGATCATGACGGTGAGCAAGGCGATGGTTAGGGTGTAGAAGAGTACTTTGAGAGGGAGGAGGATGGTGTTGTCTGTTGTGGCTCAGTGAGGGGGGTGAGGCTGGGGGATAGGGATGATGGGGATGAGGCTGGGTGATGGAGGTACCGAGATTGAGGTTTGGGGTGGTGAGGGAGCGGGGTTTTCTGGGGCAGTTGTTGCAGCTGCCGTGCTTTGAGGCGTAGGCACCCATTGCTGTTGGGTGAGGGGTGGGGTGTGGTTGGTGGGATTGGGATGATGTGTGTGAATTGGAGATTTATGATTTTTTGCTGGTGAAGAGGAAGGATGCAGGAAGATGAAGGGAGATGCGTGTTGCTATTTCGGGTCTTCGGCCGTATGATATCATGAGTATAGCACGTAATCACGAGGATAGAGGGACTGGACCCTATTTTTGGCACGTTGTAGTGTCGATTTGCTGATGATGATGACGTCTGGCCCTGGCGTTTTATGTTGCAGTGTTGAATAGTGACATAACAGTTCCTGGCGACTTGCTTTTCTTGAGCTTGGGGGTGGCTTGGCAAAGAACAGCCTGTACTCACCGACTGTGACCTCAGATGTGAAGCTCATTTTAATCCACCCTGCGACTGATGGCTCTTCCAAACAGCTGGAGTCCCAGCGGCTTTTCCACTTGCCGCCCCCCTTTACAAAGTAAGAATTGCCTCTCCCTGCAAACAGCCAAACCAGCCATCCTCAGCCTGGATCCACTTCTCCCACCCCTCAGCCATCTCCTCCAATTGTACTTCACTCGCAATCCCCAACTCAATAGCTTTCTCTCGCGTCGAGCCACTTTGACATCTATCCACCATCGTCCCTCCCCACACCTCCCTCTCTTCTCTAGTAGAATAACACCAAGACCCTGCACTCGCCTTTATCTGCTCGCGCCTCACACCTACCTTCATCGCCCAACTCACCAATTGTGTGCCAGCAGTGACATTACCTCCGTTCGCCTTATGCGCCGCACAGAGCATTTCATTCATCGCTCTCATCCCAGGGTACTCGGGATAGAAACTCCAAGCCCGCAAATCCGATTCTCGTAGCGCAACCACTCCGCCATTCTTTTTGGCGACGCGTACCATTTCTTTGATGGCGGTGATGGGATCGTTGAGATGGGCGAGGATTTGGCTGGCGTGCACGATGTCAAACGTCTCGACGTCGAATGGTAGCTCGAAGACATTAGCCTGTTGCGTCACGATATTGTGCACACCAACGGAGTCTGCATGGAGTAGTGCCTTATGCAGGATCTCGTCGCTGATGTCGGTGGCTACAACGCGGCCCTGGGGCATGTGTTTGGCCAACGAAGCGGTGATGGTACCAGATCCGGCGCCGACGTCGAGGAGGGACAGATTTGGCTTTTTGGAGGCCTTGTCGATGAGTATGGGCAGGAGGTGGGCGGCGCTGTTTTCGGCATTGCGCCATTCGTGGTGTTGGGTTGCTTTTGGTTTGTAGCCTGAGAGGTACGTGCTGTGGGGTTGAGATTGTGCCATCGATCTCGCGACAATCGAAGATTCATGTGACGGAGAGAGATTCGAGGGGTAGGAGATTAGAATGAGAGGTGAGAATGATATATTCAAAATTAGGCAGAATGGCTACTTTGTCCTCTATTGGGTAGCTCTAGACCAGATATTTGAAGCAGAAACTCAACGTAAGATTGATTGTCGTATGTTGCAAGTGATGAGGAGCATCAACGTGGATCAACATGGGGCTAGCGGTCTTGGATGTAGAGGTATGCACTGTCATTTGATAGTGATTGACCAACAGCGGTCGTTAATATTTGGCTCCGCCAGCTAGCAGGGTAGTTGGACCATCCAGAGCTGTGCTGTAGTACAGAATCATCGGTCTTGTGATTGGTTGTAGTAGATGGCATTCGGTATTTGCCAAGGACGATTCTGCTGCGAGATCTCTGCGACTACGAGCTAACCCGAAACGGGCGTCCGCGGACACCACTTACCTAGATTGCAGCATAGTGTCAGTCTATCAGATAAAGGAGCTTCTCGAACGCGATAAGGAAGATTACTAGTCCAGGTGGGGTACCGCGATATCTTGCATGCCTATCATATAGATCTTTGGGAGGCCAATGCTATAAATTACAACGTCACCCATTCCAAGTTTCCAATTCCCAGTGTACAAAATGCTCACCCTCATCAGCGCTACCCCTTCCCCATACGCTCGTAAAAACCGCATCGCCCTCCTTGAAAAGGACATCCCATTTCAACTCCAAAGCGAAATTCCCTGGGAAAGCTCCACGAAAACCCCCCAATACAACCCCCTCGAGAAGCTCCCCATCCTCCTTTTCGACGACGGCCGGCCGCCAATATACGAGTCGTGGTTCATACAGGAATACATCACGCAGAAGTATGCAGACAAGGCACCGAGTTTGCTGCCCAAGGGAGGCGTGGATGAGCTGTTGAGGGCGAAACAGATCCAGGTGATTGCTGATGGGGCTTGTGATGCTATGGTATGTGAAGGTCGATTTCATGGCTCCTTTCCAATTTATCTGGATGCCCCCCGGTGGATGTCAAGTTTCTCTCGACGAGGCTAATCTGTATCGCTTAGGGCCTAGCCTTCTTCGAAACCGGCCGCGCGGAGCGAAAAAGCGAAGAATGGATGGCGCGACAACTACGCAAAGTCAATGGCGCCTTCAAGGCTCTGGACGAGCTTGTGAAAGCGCGCAACGGTAGCAATTTCCTTGTAGGCGGCAAATTGACGATTGCTGATATCGCTGCTGGCGCGATGTTGGGCATGATGGATATGGTTGAGACGCAATTTGGACTCATAAGGTGGAAGGAGGATTATCCGCATTTGGTTGGGTACTGGAAATGGTTGGAGGAAAGGGAGAGCTTCAAGGCGACCAGGCCTGTGATGTTCGATCTGAAGGAGAAGGTGGCTTGATGTCTGGACTCGAACAACATGCTCAGATGGTCAATAAGCAGTGAGAAGAACCACATCCACCGGCTCGCGGCGCGAGGCGGGCTTTATTGCGGCCATGAGGACGGTGGGTGCCGAGAGCTGATAGATTGTAGTGGATGGATGCCCGTATGACTATGCGCTTTCCCTCACTTGGAGATGATAGCAATGATCCGGTATGTGTGTCATTACGGGCGCGCAGGCACGACGTCTCGACAGAGCGGGACCTGCCCCAATGATGCTTCCTCACCCTCTGCCCGCATTCCAACGCTTGATTGCAGCCAATTTGGCATCCCTGGGTTGTATGATCCATCCATGTCCTTGCGACGCTCTTTCCCAATAGTATCGCAAAGCGAGTTCGGTTATGGCGAAGGTAAGGAGAGTAACAAATTAGTGTTGTGCGATTCGAAGAGTAGCGTGTTTGACCATGGGCGTGAAGAGCGAGGAGTGCCCAAGATATTTGTGTGTGGGAGATAGCTAGATAAGGATGGCAGGATGGTCTTGACGCATACTCCGTTTGACGATGCGATAGCGATAACCACTAGCTCTTTTGTTACATAAGTAAACATACCACTAAAGTAGGTATGTATGTAATCAACTGGGCTCAGCCCTACTTTACAAGTCTAAAGTAGGTAGACTCATCCTCCCCACCCTTCAACAAGGGTAATACTACCGTTACAACCCCTTTGCCTACAAATATATCCCCCTTTTGCCTACACTTATATCCCCCCTAATAGGGTTTAGCGTGGTGCTGGCCGGGTAACGCCCTAGGTATATTATCTAATAGTAAACGTTATTAGAAGGCTAGATTAATTATTTATAAGTTCTAGAAGGCCTAAATTATCTATTTATTATAATCTTTATTAATAAGTTTTTCTTTATTATAGATAATCTAATTAGCTAGACTTTTACCTAGTTATTATACTATTAAGTTATATACTAGTTTATAGCTACTAAAATTACCCTGTACTTATAATATTATAGTTATATTATACTTACACCTTATAAGCCTCTTAATTAGTATTACTATTATTATAGCTATTAATATTCCTAGCGGAGGTATAGTAGCTAGTATAATTACTCTAATACCTTATCCTCTACCTCGCTATTATAGTAGCTAGGCGAGAAGGCCCTAGCCTATACTACGTCCCCTTAATATAATTACTAGTACTTCTCCTTTATTAGACGTTAGCGTTATAAATATATTTACAAAGAATATATCTTACCTCTTATCCTCCTCTTATTATTTTATCTAATTTATAATAATAGCCGCCTTATATCCTCCTCTTATAAATATAAACCCTCCTCTTACTTTACTACTTACTCCGCTTAAGCGTCTTAATAAGCTAATATAAAGTAGTAGGATTTAAGAGCTTTATTATAAGAGGTATTATTTAATAGCTTTAAATTATAAGAGATCTTATTAAATAGATTAATTTACTACTAATTTAATATATATAAGAAGCTTTCTTAGGCCTCTTAATTTACCTTTTATATATATAATAGCTAATTCTTAGATAGTTAGTAGTAGATTAAGCTAATTATTATCTTCTAACTTATTAATATATACTTAGGTAAGGTATAATATAGGCTTCTTAAATTACTAATATATATAAATATTATAAAGGCTTAAAACATTAATACCTTCTTAAATATAATCCCTAATTTTATAAGTATATAATAAGTCTAACGTAGTTATAAATATATTTATATATATAACTAATATCCTACTAGTAAGCTTCTTATACTACTTAATAATAAGCTTAAGAGTAAATAGAGTATTATAAATAATAATATTATAAAGAACTGAAATTTATAATTTATAAGGAATATATATCTTTATTATTTTAATAATATCCTTATAATTTAACTTTTAATAATTAAGTAGTGTCTTAATCTTTTTAATTATAATCTTAAGATTACTTAAGTAAGTTTAATAACTAATTTATTTAAGTTTTCAGTAGAGAGTCTAATAATATTATTTACTTATAAAGAATTTTAGCTCTCTTTTTAGCCTTATATAATTACTTTTAACCTTAGAACTCGCGGTATTTATAAAGTATAAAATAGAGTTTATATAAGTCTTAATAAACTTCCTCTTATAAGGATTAATCTAATATTTAATAAGGTATATATAAATTAAAGGATTATAATTATTATAAATATCTTATAATATATCTTATATTATAGTAAACTTAATAGTTATAAATATATAAATAATTAATTAACTAGCTAGTTTAAAACTCTTCTTAATCCTCCTTTATAATAAGCTTACTCTTATAATTAAATAAGACGTCTTTATTAATATACTAAATATATAGTATATAACGCGTATTAGGATATATTAAGCAGAGTATAAGGATTAATACTACCTTATAATTTAAAATATTAATAATTAATTTAGGTATATTTAGAAAGATTAATATATTATATAATTATTATAAAGCCTATTTATAATCTTATTCTTCCTCCCTTTTAAGGAAGTAGAAGGTTACGTAAAAAGTTATATTAAGAGCTATAATATTAATAATTATAAAGAGAAGTATCTTATATTTATTAATCTTATATATATAATTTATAATAAGTACTTCCTAATTTAGCTTTAATATCTTATAATAAGAGGTTTATAAGAAGAAGAGATATATAGTTTACTCTTTATAATCCTTTAAGTATTCAATATACTAGTCTCCTTTATAAAGCTATTAGAGTATTACTTATATAAGTATTAATAGACTTAAATTAACTCTCTTTATATATATCTACTTATTATAAATATCCTCTAGCTTAAAGATAAAATTATCCTTATTATAAGTCTAATATAAGGTAGTAATAACTTAAATAGGTATATTATTAATAACTATCTACTTCTAGATAATATCCCTAATATCTAATATTATAATAGTAGCTTTATAAGCTTAATAGGTAACCTTCTTTATATTAATATAATTATAAGACGCGTTTAATACCTTAAGATATTAAATTTTATTAAAGTAGTCCTAATTTACTATTATCTTAAATAGATAATTAATAATTTAAGAGGTATTATATAATCTCTTTTATTCCTAAGGCTATATCTCTTTACTCTTATAATTATAAAAGAATTAAGATTTTTATATCTCTTCCTACTTATTTAAGATAGTCTTATAAATACCTCTTTAAAGGGCCTAAAAGCTTAAATGAACCCGGCCCTGACGGCTCTAGTAGCCCGTGGGGAGAGACTTGTGCTCAGACCAGCTCGTGCTAGCCCTAGTAAGAAATTTATAAATATAACGTCATATATTACTAATAAAATAGTTAAATAGCCCGGTTTTGAAGTTTGAGCTGAAACGGACTAAGACTCGCTAAGATACTAGCTCCTAAAGTTAAAGGTTTTTAAATCGAGAAAAAAATATTATTAACTTTAGGAGCTAGTATCTTAGCGAATTTTAGTCCGTTTTAGCTTAAGCTTTAAAACCGGGCTATTTAACTATTTTATTAGTAATATATGACGTAATATTTATAAATTTCCTACTAGGGCTAGCACGAGCTGGTCTGAGCACAAGTCTCTCCCCACGGGCTGCTGGAGCCGTCAGGGCCAGGTTCATTTAAGCTTTTAGGCCCTTTAAAGAGGTATTTATAAGACTATCTAGTAACAGTACTAGGTTAGAAGATATAGTAGATATGATATAATTAGGTAGAAGATAAGTTTATAGATTAGGACATATTAGATAATACGCCTAGGGCGTTACCCGGCTAGCACCACGTTAAACCCTATTGGGGGGGATATAAGTATAAGTAAAAGGGTGATATATTTGTAGGTAAAGGGGTTGTAACGGTAGTATTACCCTTAACAAAAACGTTTGATCCTACAGAATTCATTCATATCTTTTGCCAGTCCACCACCCCACTTTGCTGTAAAATGCCGTCACTGGTAGAACTTCCGAATGAACTCCTACTTCAAATCCTCAGCGGAGTCCCCAATCGAGACCTCGATAGCTTCACGTCGAGCTGTAGCGTTATTCACAATACTACTACAGATGTCAGGCATAGCCATCTGACGAGAAAAAAGAGGTATAGCAGCATCAACTACGGCGATCCAACAGGGTAAGGCACACTTTCAAGATTTTCCCTATGAGTTGCGAGATCTGTCGCGAGGGATGCCCTCTTTTGGCCTTTCTTGCTTAGTACCTTCACTACGGCCTCTGTATTACCGGGGTCAGCCTTTATCTTCAGCACATTATCATCCCCGGTTCTAGACTATACCTTTTTGTCCAGGAGTGATCCCGGATGTTGAGCTATATTTGCTCCATAGTAACGTCTTCTTAAATCTATTGAATGTACTAATCAGGTAATGCTGACTCCGAGATGGCCGTAGGACACTCGATGGCGCGACCTGGATGCACCCGACCCTTATGCTTCGCGATCTTCTTGCCAGCGATCTCCTTTGCTACCCTACGACTATACATATTGGTGATCGCACACTTGAGAGCACAGGATGGGACGATGATAGATACTATGACTGGCGAGATTTCCCTGTCGATAGGAGCAAAGTTCACATTTCAGGAGTCGACCAAGCATTAAATTCAATGTCGCAGGATCTCGAGCCACTCTTAACCGCATGTCCGTATCTGAAGGAACAGGATGCTTTGAAGCCATGTGTTCTGAAAGAAGGAGATGTGGGGGCTACATTGGGTTTTCTTCTCACACTACTGCCAAACCTCACATCTATATACTTCTATGACTATGGCAGTACATCGGATGGTAGCGAGAACCTCAACACCATTGCAAGAAACATTGTTGCGGCTAGTCGGGCCTCTGAGAGACCTGGTACGCAAAGTCTTAGCAAGCTTACACACATGACTATTACTGGCAGCGAAAGAGATGAGACTGGCACCACGCGGGACCTTGCATTTTACTGGCCATTCTTCCACCTACCATCTCTTCGCTCACTTCGCGGACAATATATGAACGCCAATGATAATGATTGGAGTTATGCGCGACTATGCTCTTATATCGAGGAGCTCGATTTCGACCAGTCATTCATCGATCATCGAAGCTTTGACACTTATCTCAAAGACCTCAAGAATCTTCGCAAGTTTCGATATAACCGTGTTGATAGCATTGACTGGGGAGGCGGCGATTGCCCACTGCGTCACCTCGTTCAAAGCCTAGTACAATATGCAGGCAATAGTCTGCAGACCCTAGATGTCTCTGTTGATGTCTACACTTCCAAACCCGCTCATGTCGGGTCCTACTTCGTCGGGACGCTTAAGGCTCTTCAAGCGCTGGAGTATCTGATAGTGGGCGGCCCTATGTTCATGGAATCGGCGAACATACAGCCCTCCCACCCGGCTCTGCCAAACATCCGTATTCACAGGTTGATAGACCTGCTGCCCCCCTCCATCGTACGTGTAGACTTTACTTCCGGAGTCGAAAGACGCAGAGGGACAGCTATGCTGGCGGGCCTGCCAGATTCCAAAAAGGAACAATTACCGAGTCTCAAGGCTATTCAATTTCCCAACAGGTTATGTAAGACTTCGGAAAGCGAAAGAGAGACCAAGCGAGCATTTTGTGATGCCGGCATTGTATTGACCACGGGAGACCAAAAATTTATTGATCCATTGAGATGAAGGAGCCTGATAAGCGTTGGAATTGCGTAGTTGTCTTCTCCTCTGCATTTCAAATTGGAATCATGTTGCCGGAAGCCCAGTGTTTGAAGATGGATTGAACCCCAGCTTCCAGTCTACACCAATTATGCCTCGGTTAGACCAAGTCTTTCCAATACCCAAAGACGCCCAATCTCAAATCTGGAAGGACGACTTCGATTTCTCTCAAGCTTCTGCGGGCTCGCTCAAAGCTTCCGCAGACACTCGCCTTGGCAATTCTTGTGCTGGCGCTGAACAATTGCTTCGCATTGCGTACTGGCTCGATTTACAGATGCTGAATTTTTCTTCCAATTTGGAAGGGCCTCTCAAATTAGGTTGCATAAGACTTTGGCTCGCCGTATATTGCTCGTGCCCTGAGAGCTTCAATTTGTTATATTTTGCCCTCCTAATTGCAGTCGAGTCCCGGCATCACCGTCCTAATCTATTACTAGAAGGCTTCACAATTCAACTGCATCGAGGTCAAAGTTGCATCTGGCTATTGCATTGTTCTGACGCTTTAATGGAACGTTACGTTGAGCATGATTCAATTAGAGCTCATCGAAATTACTATCTTCGACTTACAAGTGTAGATTTTGGTACGTATATAGCGCTGCCGTTCTCACGAGGGTTCCACGGCACGTCTCAGTTGGCGGCCAGCCGCAAGATATCACCCTTAAAATAGCGTTGACGGTTGTTTACTACGATGATCAGAATCCCTGTCCCGGTAGATGCCACACCTGCTACAACGACAGGCGGCTTGGCAGACGTGTCATGGTTAGATCTCACGCACATGAGGCGTTTGCAGGTTTTTGATGTAGAACACAGCGGGCTCTGAAATTGGAGCGATCAATTCGAACTTTCGATATCAATAAATGCCTCAAACCCTACTACCGATCAATGTTCATCCAATGGTCGCATGGCTCGGATCGTAGGAGCGAACAAAGTGAGTCCGTGTACAAAAAGCAACATGCATGTCTCCGGAAATCCCAAATACTCGGTTTTCTAGCTCTCACAGCATCACTATTCGACATCGTCAAGACAACGCCTCTCCAAGCAAACCGACATACGCACGAGAGGGTCCCCCAAGATGAGAAATGGCGGTCACTGGAAATGCCCGCCTGCAAAGACGCGTCATGGCGCAATAGCAGATTCCCTTTCTTCGAGATGCAAATTTAAGCTCTTCTCATCGAGCGCGGACTCGTCAGTGACCTCATGCTCATGGGCATCAAGGAAATGTAAGCAAACCCCTGTTCGCTAACCTCTTTCCCCTTAAAAGTAATCCAGGGATAACAATATGACATCAGACCAATCACGACCACATCCCTCAACTCAAGCCACCGCACCATCTCAGAACGCTAACAGCCATATCCAGAGATGGACACGATGGTAAACAGTGCAATCGCCCACCACCGCACCACGGAACTCCACCAGCGCGCCCTCAACAGCAGCATGCAAAAGGACATTGCAGAACCTCACAATCGGTTACGGCGTCTACAAAATATACATATCTGCATACACACCCATACCGTGCCAATTCCTAACGCACATGTTGAACCTCCCCAGCGCCTTGCAACAGCCACATACCAGCTCGTAGCATTTGCCGCATGGGGGACCGTGATTATCGTACTTGCTATCGGCCGAGCTGTAGATGATATAATCAATGTGCGGGATCTGTAAGTCAAGCGGTGATTTGCGCCCGGTCTTGAGCGTTCGAAGTCTGATAATATGCGTGCACAAGATGTTATCCGTGACCAATTCCACGCCGGTCATCACCTCTCCGGAAGAATGTGGCCTGGAAAGCTCCGTAGCAATCCGCCTTTTCACTCAAGTGGGATGCAGCTCGTTACATCATCTCTCAATTTTAGAGAAAAACTGGAGAATTATAGGTATCTAGCCTCTCCGTCTATAAATATTACGCCCAAGATAATATGTGGTCTACAGTCGTTTGATCCGAGTGCATTGAGATGCTGCATGAGAGCTAGTTTTAGACTGTAGCGGAAAGAGCAAGTTGGTCCTGCTAGCTTTGAGGGTATGTAACGATTTATATTATCATATATTTGTGATTGTTGTATGCTGATGGTATTAGGTATCACATAACCAGGCGGACTTCCTCTGGTCGGCAGTTTTCGATACTGCATGTATACCATATGCGAATTACCGCAATGAACCGTCTTATCCGTCTTGCCGCCCATCTATAACATGCCTCTCCAAAAATCCCGCAAGTCAGGTTTCCATTCCTCACAACATCCAGATCCCACATCTGAAGCCAGACCCACCCCCCCTCACAATGCGCCCCTCCACCCAGCTCCTCCCACTCCTCCCCCACGCCCTCACCATCTCCTCCCTAGCCCTTAACCTCCCTCCCACCACTCCACTAACCGCCCCCACTCTCAACACCTCAACCTACAACCCCCAATGCGTCAACATCATCAACCCGCCCCAACCCCCTCTCAAACCCGCATCCTGCACCGCCGCCATCCGCCCCGCCTGCAGAAAACTCACCCTAACCGCCCGCCCCACGCCGCGCGAACAGTGGATATGGGCCGACCCGTTCGGACAAGAGGGGTGCGCGCTGGGGTGGTATCTACCCGTGCACGCGACAGCGCCTGATGCAGCGGATTGCGAGACGGCGTTCAAGGCAGTGGTCGATAAGTGTACTAGCGGTGCGCAGGGCAATGCGGGGAATGTCAATGTGGAGCAGATGCCTAGCTTGTTTGGGGATGGGACGGCGGTGGAGGAGGGGGAGATGAGGTGGGTGATGGCGCCGCAGCAGTTGACGAGATAGTTCGCCGGGG
>JAABUK010005589.1_pt1 | contig 19392 bp, 16 predicted proteins | sample 5559141 | NCBI WGS metagenome assembly JAABUK01 (sample SAMN10711869, study PRJNA513367) | rock metagenome | isolation source: Antarctica rocks | place: Antarctica: Victoria Land, Pudding Butte nord | collected 2016-01-03 | reverse complement strand
CCCCGCAAACGACCCGGGCGCGGCGACTCGACAACACCCACCGGCACCGAGTACACCTGACACCGCAGGGCTCCACGTGGGGAATTCCGTGACCAACACCCCTGGGGAATTGCGTGAACAGCGACAGATCGAGCTCAACTCCTGAGCCCGGGGATGCTTTGGCTGCAGGAGCGCAGCGCCACCACCACCAGGTGCTGACCGGCGCGGCAGCACGGTCGGCGACGCCCCCGGTAACATGACGACTGAAATGTTTTCATAACGGTTCAACTGAATACGTCCTGGTGGTGACCGGACCTCCTAACGGTGGAGTGGAGCGGTATGAGTTCTCGTCATCTGTTGTGGGTAGGTACCAGTTGGAAGATGAACAAGACGCTGGCCGAGGCTCGCGCGTTCATCGACGAGGTCGCGGCAGAGCCGGTACCAGCCGGGATTCAGCCGTTTGTGCTGCCGGCGCACACATCGTTGGCGGCCGTGCGGGATCGGCTGCCGCCGAGCACCCCAATTCTGCTCGGCGCGCAGAACGCCCACTGGGGGCCAGAAGGTGCCGGTACCGGGGAAATATCGATGCGGATGGCCAAGGATGCCGGTGCGCAGCTGATCGAGATGGGGCATTCGGAACGGAGGGAGTCCTTCGGTGAGACCGACGCCAGTGTCGCGGCCAAGGCGGCGGCTGCCCTGACACACCTGCTGATTCCGTTGATCTGCGTCGGTGAACCATGGGCCGTCCGCCAGGCAGGGGGGGCACCCGCGTTCATCGCCGCCCAGGTGCGGTCGGCGCTTTCGCAGCTGGCCAGCAAACAGATCCCCCAAGTCGTCATTGCCTACGAGCCGATCTGGGCCATCGGAATCGGGGGTCAGCCGGCAGCGCCGGAGCAGATCGCACCGATGATGGCCACGATCGCGGCCACCGTGGCTGAGCGGGGCACCGCCATATCGGCCCGGGCGGTGCTCTACGGCGGCGGCGTCAACCAGCAGAACGCCGCCAGCATCCTGCAAGACCCGCACACCGACGGCCTGTTCGTCGGTCGAGCCGGCTGGTTGGCCAAGGATTTCTTGGAGATGTTGCAACTATCCGCCCCGTACGCGCGGGGTTGATGTCAGAGTGTCATCATCATTCCCGTCCGCCGAGATCGTGGCTCTGTTATTGACAGGTCATCGCTTCCCACCATCAACCCGTAGGAGCGGGGCCGCCTGAGTCGGGTATGGGCTCAGGTCTGGGTCCGTGGCCGGGTTTTCGTGACTTTCGCATAATTGACCGGGTTGGATGCGGCAGCGTGGGTCGCGGATCGCGTAGGTCGCGTAACCGAAATGTAACCGATAAAGATTTCATGACAGTTGCATTATTCGTACATTTCGCGTAACTTTGGCCGCAGCTTGGTGTGACCCGAGCCACAAGGTACTCGCGCCGAGGCGAGGCCGGTCCGCCAACGATGGCAGGAGCCCTGAATGGAGATTCCCCGAGGTTCGACCCGCCGCAACCGCCTGATCGGCGCAGGGCTGATCGCCCTTCTGCTGGTAGCGATGGCGCTCAACACCAAAGTGTTGACCCCAACGGCGTTGGCCGACATCGGGCCCAAGCAGTTCGACCCGGCAGCCACCGCCAACGACCTGTTTACCAAGGCGCAGACGGTTCTTCCTGCTCAGGCCAAGCCACTGTCGGAGGTTCTACCCGCCGTAGATGTCGACATTAAAGGTGCCGCCGCCAAATACAAGGCGGTGAGCCCCGCGGGCGGCTCCTACGTGTTCTTCGTTTCTGCCACCGCTACGGTCACCGGCGACACCACCGCCGATGACCTGTGGCTCAAGATCAACGGTCTCCCGGCAACGGCGACGGTGCTGGTGCCGACCACCACAGCAGTCAATGGCACGGTTCTGCGCGATGCGATGGGCTTCACCTTCCAGGACGCCCCCGACCAGACGGGATACCAGTTGGTCGGCGATGAACTGAAGAAGCTGATCCAGAGCAAGGTGGTCGCCGGGGTCGGTGATCCCACCAAACTCAAGGGCAAGAAAATAACCTTTGTTGGCGTACTGAGCGTCACCGCCTCGCCCGGTTCCAATACCGTGCCGGCCGCCAAGCCCGCCAACGTCCAGCCGGTGAAAATTGAGGTTGCCGGGTGACCGCCGCCGCCGGCAGAGGCGTTCTCACCGCCGTTTCAGATGGTGCGGTGGTGTTGCGGGCCATCGACATCAGCAAGACCTACGGGGTGACCCGCGCTTTGAAGGGTGTCAACTTTGAGGTCCGCAGCGGCAAAGTCACGGTGTTGTTCGGTGAGAACGGAGCCGGCAAATCGACACTGATGAAAATCTTGTCAGGAGTGGAGACGCCCACCGGTGGAGACCTGGAACTGGACGGCGAAATCCTGAAGCTGGCCTCGACCAACGACGCGGTGGCCCGCGGGATCTCCATCATTCACCAGGAGTTGAACCTCGCACCGAATCTGAGCGTCCAGGACAACATCTTCATCGGCAGGGAACTGCGAACCAGGTCCGGAGCGATCGACTACGCCCAGGAACGGAAGATCACCACCCAGCTGATGCAGCGGCTCGAGGAGCCGATTCAGGCCGGCACCCTGGTGCAGGACCTGCGGGTCGGCCAACAGCAGATCATCGAGATCGCGCGGGCGCTGGCCGCCGATGCCCGCATTCTGATCATGGACGAACCGACATCGGCACTCTCGGCCAGCGAGGTGGAAGTGCTGTTCAAGGTCATTCGTGACCTGACCAGCCAGGGCGTGGCCATTGTGTACATCTCTCATCATTTGGAAGAGGCCATCGAGATCGCGGACTACGCGGTGGTCTTCCGCGACGGTGACCTGGTGGCCACCGAAAAGGTCGAAAACATCGACCTGCCCTGGGTGGTCCAGCAGATGGTCGGTCGCGACGCCGACTACGATTTCCGCCACGAACCCCGCGACTACGGTGAGGTGGCGCTGTCCCTCCAGAACGTGACGGTCGCCGACGCCGAGGCCGGGAGGATTGCGGTCAATAATGTGTCCCTCGAGGTGCACAAGGGCGAAATCGTCTGCCTCTACGGTCTCATGGGTGCCGGGCGCACCGAGCTGATGGAAGCACTCGCCGGCCGTGACCCGATCGCCACCGGCCGGGTGTTGCTCGGTGATCAGGACCTCGCCGGAAAGACCATCACCGAGCGGATCGAGATGGGTTTGGGCCTGGTGCCGGAGGACCGGCAACGCGACGGGCTGATCCACATGATGTCGGTAGGCAAGAACATGTCACTGGCCGGTCTGCTGTCCACCGTAAAGAGCTACTTCATCTCCTCCGGCCAAGAGAAGGTAAAGGTCGCCGCGCAGAGCAAAGACGTCCGGGTCAAGTCGGCCGGCCCCAATGCGCCGATCACCTCCTTGTCTGGCGGCAACCAGCAGAAGGTCGTCATCGGCAAAATGCTGATGACAGATCCCAAAGTGCTGCTGCTGGATGAACCCACCCGCGGGATCGACGTCGGTGCCAAAGGCGAAATATTTGCGCTGCTGTTCCGCGAGGCCCGCCGGGGGCTGGCCGTGCTCTACGTGACCTCCGAAGCAGGTGAGGCCCTGACCGCAGCACATCGCATCCTGGTCATGAGCAAGGGCCGCGTCGTCCGTGAACTGGACCCGCGCCGCTGCACCCGCGATCAACTGATGGCCGCCTCCGGCGAACACGAACCCGACGACCACGTTGTGAATGGAGAGCACCAGTGAGCAACACCTCCACCAAGCCCACCTCCGGTACCGGCGCAGCCCCCGTCACGGCTCCGGACGCGGTGGCGGCCCCGCGCATCAATGTCAGCGCCCTGCTGGTGGAAGGCCGCGCCCTGATCGCGCTGCTCATCATCATCGCGTTCTTCGCCATTCAGAGCAGCAACTACCTCACCGCCGGCAACCTGACCTCCATCACCAAACAAGTGGCGTTCAACGCCATCATCGCGTTGGGCATGCTGCTGGTCATCCTCAACGGCGGGATCGACCTGTCCGTCGGATCCATCGTGGGCCTGACCGGCGCAGTCGCAGCCAACCTGTTCCGCGGCCTGAACGTCCCACTGTCTCAAGCAATCCTGTTTCCCAAAGTGTGGGTCATCATGATCATCTCGGTGGGAGTCGGCATGCTCGTCGGCTGGGTCAACGGCCTGCTGATATCCCGACTCAACCTCGCGCCGTTCATCGTCACGCTGGGCATGCTCTACGTGGCCAGAGGCCTGACCCAGGTATTCCTCAACGGGCAGAACATCACCGATGAACTCCGCGGTCAACCTGGCTTGGGCAACACCGGTTTCCTGCGGGTGTTCGCCTCCAAACCGCTGGGTCTACCGCTCTCGGCGTGGGTGATGATCGTCTTCGCGGTGGCGTTCTCCATTCTGCTGACCCGCATGCCGTTCGGTCGGTGGCTGTACGCCACCGGCAGTAACCCCCGCGCTGCGCAGCTGTCCGGTGTGCCCGTCAAGCGGGTGCAAACCCGTATCTACGTGCTGTCGGGGATGTGCGCCGCCGTGGTCGGCATATTGCAGGTGGCAAACATCAGTGCGGCCACCGCGGACCTCGGCCAGTTCTACGAATTGAACGCCATCGCCGCCGTCGTCATCGGAGGGGCCGCTCTCTCCGGTGGCCGGGGCACCATTCGTGGCACCATCATCGGCGCCTTCGTCATCGGCTTCCTGGCCAACGGCCTGGTCATCATCGGCGTCTCACCGTTCTGGCAGCAGGTCGTCACCGGCACGGTCATCATCCTGGCAGTTGCGGTCGACCAGATCCAGCAGATCGCCCAGAAACGTCGCAGCGCCCGCAAGGCCGTCGCCGGCGTCAAACAGGCCAAGCTGTCCACCGGCGCCCCACCGGGCGCAGCATGAACCGCGGCTCCGCTTTTCATTTCACCCCTGGGTCGCCGAGTGCCTCGGACCGCCGCCACCCGGCGGACACCCAAGCGGCGCTGAAGTAGAGGCCCAGGGGGCCGAAAACCCGGCGGTAATCCAAGACTGCCCTATCAAGTACCACCCGTAGCGCGTCACCACCCCAACCAGGAAGGAAACCTATGTTTTCCAAGAAGATCTCGCGAGCGATGCTCGCGGGTGCAGTCATGATCAGCATGGCCGCGTGCGGCTCGTCCTCAACCAATGCCGCCGGAAGCTCATCTTCCGCGCCTGTCGCGTCCTCGACGTCGGTGCCCTCTGCTGCGCCGTCGTCCTCGGCGATGGCCTCCTCGTCGGTGATGGCGCCGTCGTCCTCAGCGATGGCCTCCTCGTCGGTGATGGCGCCGTCGTCCTCGGCAATGCCCTCCTCGTCGGTGATGGCGTCATCGCCTCCGCCGGCCGGGTCCTCAATACCTTCCTCGGCCGGCAGCAGCGCTTCCGCCGGCACTGCTCCGGCTCCCGGTGGCGGTGCGGCGGGTGGCACGATCGCCATCATCACCAACGACCCGTCCAACCCGTACTGGAAGGCCGAGGTCGACACCGCGCAGAGTGTTGCCCAGAAGCTTGGCTACAAGACGACGACGTCCGCTCACTTGGGGAAGCCCGACACGCAGCAGTCGTTGATCGAGACCGCCATCAACGCACACGTGAAAGGTATTCTGCTGGACCCGGCAGGAGCCAAGGAAAGCGTCGCGGCCGTGCAGGCGGCCGTCACCGCCAACATTCCGGTGGTGCTGGTGAACGCCGAGATCGACAAGACCGGGTTGGCCAAAGCCCAGGTTGTCTCCAACAACGCCCAAGGTGCGACAATCGGGGCCGAGGAATGGTCCAAGGCGATGAACTACAAAGGCAACTTTGTCGAGTTGTACGGTGACCCGAGTGACAACAACGCCAAGGTTCGCTCCGACGGCTACCACACGGTCATCGCCCAGTATCCCGGGCTGAAGATGGTCGGCAAGGAAATTGCCAACTGGAACCGTCAGCAGGGCCAGACAAAAATGGAAGCGTTGCTCTCGGCTCACCCGGACCTGACCGGGGTCATCGCCGGCAACGACGAGATGGCCCTGGGGGCCATCAATGCGCTCAAAGCCGCAGGCAAGCTCAGCTCCGTTAAGGTTCTGGGTTTCGACGGCAGCCAGGACGCGGTGAACGCCGTCAAGTCCGGTGATCTGGTGGCCACCGTGCTGCAGCCCATCGTGAAGGGCACCACGACAGCGTTGACGCAGTTGAATAGCTTCATCACCACCGGCAAGACCGGTGTCCCCCAGGAGAAGCAGGCCCTGGACTGCGTGTTGATCACCAAGGCCAACGCCGGCACGGTGAACAACTTCGTGCCCTCCCAGTGAGACAATGAGTCTGGTCCCGGGTCGGTCGCCCCCCCGGCGGCCGACCCCGGCTTGGCTTCGAAATCCACTGTCTGCAGCTGGCGGGTTCAGGTGCCGGCGTTGATGTATGAAGGATTGGCCCCGCCCACAAGGATTGGTCCCGCCCACAAGGAGGCCCAGGTGACTCAGCCGGAGCGCTTAACGGCCGTCCTTGGTGAGCGCGAGCGGCGGCCGGAGACCCGTAAGCGGCTGATCGCCGAAGCGCTGTTGGCCGCCGGCTCCGCGACCCCGCAGGACCTGGCCAGTAAGTTCGGCGTCAGCGTGGTGACGATTCACCGTGATCTGCACGAACTCGAACGGCGCGGGATGGTACGAAAGTTTCACGGCGGGGTGGTGGCAAAGCCTTCCGGGACATTCGAATCGCAGATGTCTCACCGGCTGGCGGCGATGGCGGCCGAGAAGGCCGCCATCGCGGGCGCAGCCCTGAAGTATGTGGAATCCGGCATGTCGATCCTGCTCGATGACAGCACCACCGCGTTGCGGATGATCGACGGGCTGGCCGAATATACCCCGCTGCACGTAGCGACCACCTTCGTGGCCGGTCTGCGGCGCCTCAGTGAACTGGCCAGAGCCGACGACGAGTTGACAGTGATCGGCATAGGTGGACGCTACGACGTCGCACACGACTCGTTCGTCGGTGTGCAGACCACCGATCAGGTACGGGGTCTGCACGTCGATGCCATGTTCATGTCGACCTCGGCGGTGGCCGGGACCGACATGTACCACCAGGAAGAGCAAATCGTGGTGCTCAAACGCCAAATGATGGCCTCTGCCACCAAACGGTATCTGCTAGTCGATCACAGCAAACTCGGTCGGATGGCACTGGTCAAGATTGCCTCGCTCAGCGAATTTGAACTCGTCATCACCGACCCTGGCGTCGACCCTGCCATCCTCAGAGCCTGGCAAGCTGCCGGGATTGCCTTCGAGGTCGCGGACAACAGCTAAACGCTGCACCAACCGCTCGACGATGAGTGACGGCTTTGCCCCCAGCAGTGATCATCGAACACCGAACGAGGAGATGGTTGATCGTGAGCGACCAGTGGCGGATCGCAGTGGGAAGCGACGAGGCGGGCCTTCAATACAAGGACGCACTCAAGGCGGATCTGGAGAATGACCCTCGGGTAGCTGAGGTTTTCGATATCGGCGTCAACGCCGCCCAGACCACGGACTATCCGCACGTGGCGGTGACAGCCGCCCGGAAGGTCGCTGACGGGGATGTTGATCGTGCTCTGCTGGTCTGCGGTACCGGCCTCGGCGTGGCGATCAGTGCCAACAAGGTTCGCGGCATCCGCGCTGTCACTGCGCACGACAGCTACTCGGTCGAACGGTCGGTCTTGAGCAACGACGCGCAAGTCCTCTGTTTCGGGCAGCGGGTCATCGGGATCGAACTCGCCAGGCGGCTGGCTAAGGAATGGCTTGACTATCGTTTCGACCCCGGCTCGGCTTCCGCGGTCAAAGTGGCCGCCATCAACTCCTACGAGACCGGGATCGCTGACTCAGCCGACGAACTCGCGACTGAGGAAGACATCGCCAAGAAAGCCTGCGACTAACGGCCACTGGCCAGCGACGACTGTGGATTTCGTTCCGGCCTTAACGCCGAACAACCGACCCAAACCGACCAAACACCGTGCCCCGTGAGGGATCGGGAACAAACCTCGTGATGCGAAAGGCCCCTATATGACGTCCAACGAGCGGGCCGAGCAGGCGGCACTGGCCGATCCCAGCCGGCTGAACCAGACCCAACGCGCCAACAGCCTGCGCGTGGCGGTGGAATCCGAACAGGACGTGCTGGTGATCGGCGCCGGTGTCACCGGCGCCGGGTGCGCCCTGGACGCCGCCGCCCGAGGGCTAAGCGTGGCACTGGTCGAAGCCGGAGACATCGCCATCGGAACGTCCTCCCGATCCGGGAAGATCTTCCACGGCGGCCTGCGGTACCTGGAGCAGTACAACTTCTCGCTGGTCGCGCACGCGATCGTGGAGCGCGACCTGCAGGTGAAAACCCTGTGCCCCCACCTGACCCGACCGGAACCTTTCCTGTATCCGCTGGCCAAGCACTGGGAGCGGCCCTACGCCGGCGCCGGGATCATGCTGTACGACATCTTTGGGCTCCGCGGACGGGGCGTCCCGTTCCACAAGCACTTCACCAAACGTTCGATCATGAAACATGCGCCGTCCATCGACCCATCGGTGATCACCGGAGGCATCCAGTACTACGACGTCCGAATGGACGACGCCCGGCACACCATGGCCGTCGTGCGTACCGCCGCCGCCTACGGGGCCCAGATCACCACCCGGGCCCCGGTGGTCGACTTCGTCAAGTCCGGGAACCGGGTGACCGGCGCGGTCATCACCGATAGCCTGACCGGTGAGCGGTACGAGATCCGAGCCAAGGTGGTCATCAACGCCGCCGGCCCCTGGGCCGACGACATCCAACAACTCGCCGGCGCCCACACCTTCCAGGTCATGCCATCCAAGGGCGTGCACCTGCTGGTCCGCAAGGAGGCAATCGACTCTGACACCGGGATCCTGGCCAGGGCCAGCGACTCGGTGATCATCGCCCGGAAATGGTGGGACTACTGGTTGGTCGGCACCACCGACACCCCGTGGGAAGGCGACAAGGGCGCCCCTGTCCCGGAGGTCGCCGATATCGAATACCTGCTGCGCGAGCTGAATCATTTCCTGCGAAAAAAGGTCCAACCCTCCGACGTACTGGGGGTCTTCGCGGGAGTGCGACCGCTGCTCAAACCGGTCGGCCAGGATGGGGACACCACCTCCGCACTGTCCCGTGACCACTCGATCGTGCCCGGCCCGGACGGGCTGATCACAATTGTTGGCGGCAAATACACCACCTACCGGCTGATGGCCGAGGACACCATCGACGCCGCTGTCAAGACAACCGATTTCGGCCGGGACGTGCCGAAGTCACCAACCAAACGGACGCCGCTGCTGGGGGCCGCCGGCTGGGCCGCTCTGGTCAACCGGGTCACCGCGCTGGCCAGCAAGTTCCTGCTCAGCGGTGACCAGGTGGAACGGCTACTGAGCCGCTACGGCAGCACGATCACCGAGGTCCTGTCCGACGGCGCGGCCGACCCGCAGCTGATCGTCCCCCGGTATGACTGGGCCGGGTATCTGCCGGCCGAACTGCTTTACGCGGTCCGGCACGAAGGGGCTCTCACGCTGAGCGACGTGATGGTGCGACGCACTCACCTGGCTATCGAACTCCCCGACGGTGGGGAGGCGGCCGCATCGGAGATCGCCGCGCTGCTTGCCCCCGCCGCCGGGTGGGATCTCACGCGGACCGACCGGGAGGTCACCGACTACCGCGCCGAGGTCGCTGCCGACCGGCGGGCATTGCAGGCGGTCCTGGCCGGCGGGTCCACTGCGGTGGACGGCGACGGCGTACACCGACCGACCGACCACGCCCGCGCCGACACCGACGCCCATTCCCCGTCGCCTGGGGCGGTCCGGTGACAGAGCTGGCGCCGGACGGCCGGGGAGCTACTTCACAAGACGGTCAGCTGCAGAGGTACGCCGCGGTCATCTTCGACATGGACGGGGTGGTCGGCGACACCGAGCACCTGTGGGACCGGAGTTGGACCGCGTACTGCCGCGGCCAGGGCGCGGCCTGGACTCACGAGGACTCCGTCTCCCTGATGGGGCTGAGCGTGCCGGAGTGGTCCGCCAAACTCGCCGACCACGTCAACCGGCCCGGCGACGCCGAAGACGCGGCCGCCTTCTGCATCGACTACATCGTCGAGGAGGTGCAAGCCGGATCGGCCGGCCTGATGCCGGGCGGCGCGGAACTGGTGCGTTACGCGGCATCCCGGGTCCCAGTCGCGCTGGCGACCTCTTCGGCCCGGCCGATCATCACGGTGCTGCTGCAGATGGGCGGCCTGGACAACGTATTCGGCGCCACCGTCTCCAGCGCCGAAGTGCCGCGCGGGAAACCCAGCCCCGACGTGTACCTGGAGGCGGCCCGCCGGATCGGGGTCGAGGGCCAGCCCGCAATCGGGGTCGAGGACTCCGCCAACGGTATCCGCGCCGCCCACGCCGCAGGCCTGCACGTCATCGCGATCCCGAACCGACAATTCCCGCCCACCCCCGATGCGCTCGCCTTGGCCGACCACGTCGCCGCGGACCACGCCGACGCACTGGCCTACCTCACCCTGCACCTGAACGGCCTGCCCGCCTGCATCCGCTGATACCACTCAGATCACCTGATCAACTCAAATCGTCTGACAACCACTCGATCCCACCAGCAACCGAAGGAGTGTGCGCACCGTGGCTCACCTCTACAACGACCCGGCCGACTTCCGCAGCGACATGATCGACGGGTTCGTCGCGGCCTACTCCCGGTACGTGGAACGCGTCCCGAACGCGTCCGCTGTGATGCGCCGCGGCGGCCCCCGCAGCGGCAAGGTCAGCGTCATCATCGGCGGCGGCTGCGGGCACTACCCGGCGTTCTGCGGCACCGTCGGGCAGGGCTTGGCCGACGGCGCAGTCATCGGGGACATCTTCACCTCTCCTTCCAGCGAACAGGCCTACCGCGCAGGCCGGGCACTCAACGGCGGCGCCGGGGTGCTGTTTTGCTTCGGCAACTACGCCGGTGACGTGATGAACTTCGGCGCCGCGCAGGAACGGCTCCGCGCCGACGGTATCGACTGCCGCACCGTGCTGGTCACTGATGACGTCGCCTCCGCATCGGTGGAACAGGCGGCGAAACGTCGCGGCGTGGTCGGCGACTTCATCGTGTTCAAGATCGCCGGCGCCGCCGCCGACCGCGGCGACTCGATCGACGGGGTGGAAGCGGTGGTGCGCAAGGCAAACGCGGCAACCGTCAGCTTCGGCGCCGCGTTCGACGGGTGCACGTTCCCCGGCAAGACCGAGCCGCTGTTCCGGGTCGAACCCGGCCACATGGACCTCGGCCTGGGTATCCACGGCGAACCCGGCATCCGGACGGTGGAGTGGATGCCGGCCCGGGAGCTGGCCGGGGTGCTGCTGGAGCCGCTGCTCGCCGAACGCCCGACAACCGACGGACCCACCCGCGCTGCTGTGATCCTCAACGGACTGGGCGCCACCAAATACGAGGAATTGTTCATCCTGTGGCAGACCCTGTCCGGCCTGCTCGAGCAGGCCGGCATCGAACCGGTACTGCCCGAGGTCGGCGAGTTTGTCACCAGCCTCGACATGGCTGGCTGCTCACTGACTCTGACATGGCTAGACGACGAACTCGAGGCACTGTGGACCGCCCCGGCGGACACCCCCGCCTTCCGCCGCGGCTCGGTCACTGACTTCCCCAATTTTCCCGCCGTCAAAGCCGGCGCAGCCGATCAGTTGATCGCGGAAGTCGCCGCGGTCGGGAGCCAGGAGTCGCAAGTCGCTGCGGTGACGGTGCGGGCAGCGCTGTCGGCGATGCTCGCCACCGTGGTCGACGCAGAGGAAGAACTCGGCCGGATCGACGCCGTCGCCGGCGACGGCGACCACGGCGTCGGAATGGTCCGCGGCCTACGCGCCGCCGACGCCGCAGTCTCCGCGCTTCCCGCCACCACCGGGGTGAAAGGGGTGCTCCGCGCGGCCGGCGAAGCCTGGGCCGACAAGGCCGGCGGGTCCAGCGGAGTGCTCTGGGGGACGATCCTCACCGCAGTCGGCACCGAACTCGGCGACACCGACGCACCCACCCGCGACACCGTAGTCCGCGCTGTGACAGCCGGGACAGCAGCCCTGAACCGGCTCGGCAAGTGCGAGATCGACGACAAGACGATGTACGACGCACTGCGGCCCTTCGCCGACGCGCTGGCCGAGAAAGTAGCCGCCGGCGGCAAACTCACCCCGTCGTGGATGGCCGCCGCCGAGGTGGCCACCCAACGAGCCCGTGACACCGCCGAGCTGGTGCCGCAACTCGGCCGAGCGCGGCCGCTGGCCGAACGCAGCGTCGGCACCCCGGACGCCGGAGCAACCTCGATGGCCATGCTCATCACCGCCGTCGGCCGGGTCATCGCACAGGCCGCCGACCAAACCGACGGCACCGAAGCCGAGCGTTAGATCATGGCTGACGACCCGGCCACCGCAGTGGCGCCGGACCCCCTATACATCGGCGTCGACGTCGGCACCTCGATGGCCAAGGCGGCCGCCTTCGACAAAGACGGCGCGCTGATAGCCGTCGCCTCCCGCTCCCTGCCGTTGCTGCACCCTCGGCCGGGACACGTCGAGCAGGACCCGGAGGTGATCGTCGGCAGCGTCCGCGCCGTGCTCACCGAGGTCCTGGCAACGGTCCGCCGACACAACCCGGATTTCGTTGCTATCACCGGACAGGGCGACGGTTGCTGGCTTTTCAACGACGAAGGCGTCCCCGTGCGCACCGGGATTTCCTGGATGGACGGCCGCGGCGCCGCCATTCTCGCCGAATGGACCGAAAAAGGTCTTCCGGACGAAATCTTTGGGATCAACGGGAATATCGTGTATCCCGGCGCTGCCGCACCGATCATCGCCTGGCTGGATCGCAACGAACCCGAATCACTCGACAATGCTTCCACCGCAGGGTATCTCAAAGACTTATTGATGCTCCGGTTCACCGGCAAGCGGGCCACCGACGTCAGCGAGGCGTCGCTGCCCTTCGCCTCGTTGGAAGCCGGGACGGACTACTCCCAGAAAGTCCTGCACCTCACCGGGCTCAGTCACCGGGCGAACCTGCTGGCACCCGTCGATCACCCGCTGCCCACCGCCCCGCTCAACCAACGCGGCACCAGCGGCACCGGCCTGGTCATCAACACCCCCCTCGTCGCTGGCCCCTTCGATATACCGGCGTGCGCCATCGGCGCCGGAGTCCGACTGGTCGGCGACGGCCTGCTGATCGCCGGCACCACCCTGGCCTGCGCCGTCCTGAACGACGCCGTCGACCTCACCGGATCCAAGGCCGGGATGACAATCACCATGCCCGAGGAAGGTCGGTGGCTGCGGGTCATGGCCGCCATGGTCGGCACCGCCAGCATGGACTGGATCATGAAAACCCTGGACATCGGCTTCGAACAACTGGAACGCGCCCTGGCCGACAGCCCACCCGGCGCGAACGGGGTCGAGGTGCTCCCGTACTTCGCTCCGTCCGGGGAACGCGCACCCTTCGTCGACCCGGCCGCCCGCGCCCAGCTCGGCGGGCTCAGCCTGACCACCACACGACCCGACCTGGTCCGCGGAGTCTGCGAGGGACTGGCCTACGCCGCCCGGGACTGCTTCGATTCCTCCGGCCTCACCGGCAAGGTCTACGCCTGCGGCGGCGGCTCCAAATCTCGGGCCTGGATGCAGATCTTCGCCTCCGTACTCAACCGGCCGCTACTGCTGGCACGGGCCGGTGAGGTCGGCGCCCGCGGCGCCGTGATCGCCGCCGCGGAAACCCTCGGCGTGGACATCGACGTCGACGCCTGGACCGCACCGCAGGCGTCGATCATGCCCATCGCCGCCGATATCGACGCCTACGAAAAGGGCTACCAGCGGTACCTCGCCCAGCAAAAGGCGGCCCGGGAACTGTGGGTCCGCTGACCGGGTCACCGCGAAGGCAACTGAAATGACAGAGCGTTTGATCAACAGGACTGCACACAGGGAACGGACCCAAGCTGGGTCAGACCGTCAGCGGCGCAACCATCAGCGTCTAATTGTGTCGGAGGGCGGGACCATCGAAGTCGGTGAACCGCTGCTCTGGGTGGAGACGGACATGCGTCACCGGGGGAACGGTGCCCAAACAGCTCTTCCCCGGAGGCACCGAGGTCGAGTCCGGGACCATCATCGCCTGGGTCGGCGAGCCGAGCCCGGAGATCCCGAATGAAGTCCGGCTGGCTGTCCGCCGACAGCGACTGCTGACGGCGGAGAGCTGCAGAAAGGAGGAGATATGGACACCGTCGTACTTGCCTTGGATTGCGGCAGTCATGCAGTCCGGACGATCGCCTTCGACACTCATACCGGGCGATCACACCTATGCGCGTCGGAGGACATCCCGTTGTCCTTTCCGCAGCCCGGCTGGGTCGAGGTGGACCCGGAAGTCGTCGCCTCGTCCGCCATCCGCGTGGTGCGGTCAGCTCTAGACTGGGCCGGCGAGACCAACCGAGAGGTGGTAGCGATCGGCATCGCGAACATGCGGGAGACCGCATTCGCCTGGAGCAAGTCGCGCCAACAGCCGCTATATCGGGGCATCATGTGGATGTCCCAGCAGAGCACGCCCATTGTCGATCGGTGGCGCCGGGAAGGCCTCGATCCGCTGATCCGCCAGCGGACTGGGCTAAGCAATGACGCCTTCTTCTTCGGGTCGAAGGTGGCTTGGCTGCTGCAGCAGGTACCGAGGGTGAGCGCGGCCGCGGATGAAGCCGACCTGTCCGTCGGAACTGTCGACAGCTGGTTGATCAACCGGCTGACCGGCGGCGAAGTGCACCGCACCGACATCTCGAACGCCTCGCGCACTCAGCTCTTGAACCTAGCCAGCGGCGAATGGGATCCGGAGTTGTGTTCCGCTCTAGGTGTGCCGATCCAGTCGCTGCCCGAGGTCATGCCGTCCATGGCGTCATACGGGGTGACCCATGCGGCGGTGTGCGGGCAGGAGATTCAGATTACCGGCGTGATGGCCGACCAGCAGGCGTCCCTGTTCGGTCACGGATGCGAGAAGCCAGGGACCGCGAAGGCGACCTTTGGTACCTCTGGCGTGGTGTCGCTGAACACCGGGGACGAAATGCCGTTGCGTGACGGCTTGGTAACGTCCATCGGGTGGTGCGACGGGCAGTCGCCGATCGTCTATGAGATCGAGGGTTCCGCATTCCACTCCGGCTACACGATGAGCTGGCTGTCCGAGCGGACCGGTCATCCGGTGCGCTTCGACATTGACTCGGAGCCGCCGGACGTGGCGGCCGACGACCGGGTCTACGTGCTTCCGTCGTTCAGCGTGATGGGTGCGCCCCGGTGGCCGCAAAGACGGGGCGCGGCGATCACCGGGCTTGCTATGGACACCACCACGTCCGACCTCATGCGGGCGGGCCTAGAAGCGATGGCGTTCCAGGCATACGACCTTTTTGCCGCGATCGGTCCGGCCGCGGACGACACCGAGGAAGTCAACGTCGACGGCGGCGGTGCCAGCAATGACTTCCTGTGCCGACTGCTTGCGGACCTGCTGGGACGAGATGTGGTCCGGCCGGACATCCGGGAACTCACCAGCGTCGGAGCGGCCAAGGCTGCGCTGCGTGGCCTCGGGCAGCACCCCGAGCTCTACTGGGCACAGGACCGCTCGGCGGCCGAACGGTTCACCCCTCGCCCGACCAGCACATACGCACGCGATGGCTACCAACGGTGGGTAGAGCTGATAGAGGCCATCTTGGTGGAGCCCACGGCGGCTCGGATCTAGATCAGCGATTCGTCAGCTTCGTCCACGATTGGAGTTCAGATGTTTTCAGTACAGAAAGATCGCGAGGTTCGGCTGGCGCGCGCTAGCGTGCGGTTTGACCTCATCGTGATCGGCGGTGGTGTGAACGGGTGTGGGATCAGCTGGGATGCCGCTCTGCGCGGCCTGCGGGTCCTGCTGCTGGAGAAAGAGGACTTTGGCTGGGCCACCTCCGCGTGGAACAGCCGGCTCATCCACGGCGGTTTGAAGTACCTCGAGAAATACGACGTTCGGCTGGTCCGGGAATCGCTGCGCGAACGCGAGTGGATGTTGCACGCGGCGCCGCACCTTGTGATCCCGCTGCGCTTTGTGTTGCCGTTCTATTCCCGCAACGCCCATCCAAAGCTGATGCTGCGGACCGGTCTGGTCGCCTATGACGCGCTCTCGTTCGACAAGAGCACGCCCAATCACCGCGTCCACAGCCCCCGCCAGACCCTGGATCTGATACCGGGTCTTAATCAAGAGGGGCTGCAGGGTTCGGGCACTTACTACGACGGCCAAGTGCCCTACTCCGAGCGGCTTGTCGTCGAGACAGCGGTGGCGGCGGCGGCCGGCGGGGCGGTCGTGCTCAACCACGCTCGGGTCGACCGGCTGCTCACCGAAGGCGGCGAAGTCCGCGGCGTCGAGTTCACTGACACCCTGACCGGCACCAGCTACACGGCGAAGGGCGCGGCCGTGGTCAACTCCGCCGGCCCGTGGGTAGATGAGGTGCTGCTGGGGACGGGCCAGACACGTAAACCGATGATGGGCGGGACCAAGGGCACCCACCTGATCGTCGATTCGTTCCCGGGCGCACCCACGAACTCGGCGATGTACTACGAGGCGCTGACCGACGGCCGGCCAATGATGGTCATCCCTTGGCTGGGCCGGTACATCATCGGCGCCACCGACGTCCGGTTCGAGGGCGACCTTGATAAGGCGTCACTGGACGAAGAGGAGTTGCGTTACATCCTCCACGAGACAAACCGGGTTATCCCCGGGGCCAATCTCACCCCCGCCGACGTGCAGTGGAGCTACACCGGTGTGCGGCCGCTGCCATATAAAGCCTCCGGACCTACCGGTGATATCACGCGGCGGCACATCGTCCATCACCATGCCGACGACGAGCACGGAAGGATCCGCGGCTTGTTTTCAGTGATCGGCGGTAAGCTCACGACCTTCCGCGCGCTCGCTGAGCACGTAAACGACGACGTGCTGCACCACCTGCCGGCGTCAACCCGGAAACGGTCAGCGACCACGCGGCAGTCCAGGCTGCCTGGGGCTCAGACTCTCGATTGGGAGCGATTCGTCAAGGACTTCCGGCGATCGTCGACGCTGTCGGACGCTGCGGCGCAACGCCTACTGTCCATCTACGGAACTCGTGCCGTTGAAGTCCAGGCGCTCGCAGATGTGGATCCGGAGCTCGCCCTACCAGTTGACGGTGTAGACGGTCTGCTGGCCACGGAGATCGCGTTCGCGATTCAGCAGGAGGGCGCGGCCACGCTAACCGACATCGTCGCCCGCCGAATTATGACGGGACTCGAGTCCGATCTTGGACAGTCGTCGCTGGCCGCGGTCGCCGCGGTCGCCGCGGGCCAGGCCGGATGGTCGCAGGAGCAGACCGAGAAGCAGATCGCGGACTACCGCGAGTACATTACCAAGCTCACCAGGACCGCTGCGGTAGCGGCGAACTACTTCGACCTGGGTGTGTCCTGAAAGTAGAGTGATGACGATGTAGGAGATCGCCAGAGCGAGACGTAGGTGTCCACCGCAGTTTCTGAGCACAGGACTTCTCCGGCGGCCGGTCCAGAAGCACGAGCCGTCAGAGCGACCTTCGAACGGACCCAGGTCCTTGAGACCGTCTCCATCGTCAACAACCTACGAAACCGGGCCGCCCACCATGAACCATTCGTCAGCGGGCTCCCCTACACGGCCACCGCTACCGCCACAGCAACATCATCCGACTCACCGCCTACGACTGGCCACAACGCCTGCAAACGGTTGGCGCGTCTACTCGACCGCGACCTCACCACATGGATGCTCGCACAAGCAACGTCCCACAACTTATGGCTAACAGGCACCAGCGACAGAAACCTTCGCCAAGTAGCCACAGTCTGTCGGTCGCCACGCTATATGGCACACTTTCGCCAAATTAAATGGCCGCATAGTGACTGCGTCGATACCGCTCCGCACGCCCTTGACCTGCGACGATAGTCTATCGAAGGCCCCGGTTCAGGCGTAAGGTGTGCCGGATACCGTGCCATTTAGCGTGGCGAAAACGTGCCAACTAATTTGGCAATTCACATCCCTGAGCCATCAACCGACGGTATTGCTCCCGCTCAGCCGTCAACGGCGCGCCCGGCCGGGCCCAGGCTGAGGACGCTTCTTCTGCATCGACATCGCACAACTCCTGAAAGGTCAGGTGTTGCGACGACCGCTGGAACTCAAGCGAATAGAACCCGCCACCTAATTCGAAAGATGACAGGCCTGGTTGGGCGGCGGTCCGCATCGGCGATGTGCTGTGCGAAGGCCGCCGGCTTTGCGAGCCGTGCATCTTGACCGGCTCAGCGGACCTGGGATCCTGCGGCCGCTGATCCACCGGGGAGGGGTGCGCGTCGACGCCCTCACCGGCGGTGAGATCGGCCGCGGAGCGTTGATCGTTCCGATCTGACCGGAGGAGTCGACCAGGCCGCCCCCGCCGGTGCCAGCTTTGCCGGTGGCGTTCACCGCTGCAGCGAAGCCCGCTCGAAGCCGGCAGCCTCCCGCAGCGTCGTAGTGCACCAGGGTTCCGGTGTCGCCGTCGTCGACCACCTCGGGGGTGCCGCCGACGTCGCTGGCCACTACCGGTGCGCCGCATGCCATCGCGTCCAGGTTGACGATGCCCAGCGGCTCGTACACCGATGGGCAGCAGAACGCCGTCGAGGCGGCAGCACCTGTTTGACCTCGTCCAACGTCAACGTGGCGTCGAGCCAGAACACGCCGGGCCGCGCAGCCTGCAGCGCGCGGATGGCCGTGGCCCTCTGCTTGGCGATCTGCGGCGTGTCCGGCGCCCCGGCGCTCAGCACCGGTTGGATCTCCGGATCGAATCGGTGGGCCGACGCGATCAAAGTGGCCCACGCCCTTCTGTCGGGTGATCCGCCCGACGAACGAGGCGATCGGTGCGTGCAGGTCCACTTCTTTGGCGGCAATACCGAAAGCCGTGGCAGTACCAATCGTGGATTTTCATCACCGACCCCAACTTCGCACCCAAAGCACAACGGGTGCTTGACCTCTACGCCCGCCAATGGCAGGGCCAACCGTTGGGCCCGGGTGACTATGTGATCTCCGCCGATGAGAAGACCTCGATCCAAGCCCGGTGCCGCTGCCACCCGAGCCTGCCACCAGGTTCGGCCCGGATGATGAGGGTCAACCACGACTACCACCGCCGCGGTGCGGTCGCCTACCTGGCCGCCTACGACGTCCACCGGGCGAAGGTGTTCGGCCGGTGCGAGAACACCACCGGCATCACCCCGTTCGAAGCGCTCGTGGCTCAGCCTGGATCCACTGCGTAGATAGTCGATGAATGGTGTGGCGAATAGGGGCGGACGGCCGCTGATCTGGGAAAATGGTGAGTGTCTAAATCTCCAGAACCCACAACAGAAAGCCATCCGCCAGATGCAACTATCTCAGATTCCGAAGGTCGCCGCCACGTTCGACGATCCCAACCTGATCAG
>JAABUK010005586.1_pt1 | contig 19398 bp, 21 predicted proteins | sample 5559141 | NCBI WGS metagenome assembly JAABUK01 (sample SAMN10711869, study PRJNA513367) | rock metagenome | isolation source: Antarctica rocks | place: Antarctica: Victoria Land, Pudding Butte nord | collected 2016-01-03 | reverse complement strand
TCCTCTCCTCGCAAAACTACCAACTCCTACTATTTCACCTCCTAGACTCAGACTTCTCAACCCAATTCCTCGCCGCTGACAGTACATCAAGCTGGATCCACCGAGCTTGCGAGCTTGCTGGACAAGAAACATCGGACTCTTGGGGCCAAAGCGTAATCGGCCGAAAGCCCGTTGTGCAATCAAATGGCTATGCGGCAGACCGCAAGAATTCCGTGAATATACTGACGGGGGTGCGGAAGAAGAGGAAAGTCGCTGATGATAGGACCGCGGCTGCTGGTACGGTAGACAAGAACGAAGGGACACCGATCGCGGAAGCAGTGGTTTTACCGACAAATCTCATCAGGAAGAAGCGCAAGGTTTCTGTGTGAGAGATTGGCTGGGGAGAGACAGGAGTTAAAAGCTTGGCGAGTTGCGGAGGATTCTACTGGCTTGTCAATTTTGGGGTCGGGAAAATATCCCTTTGGGGGACAAGCACAGCTTTTGGGAATGCATTATGTGCCGGTCATTCTATGGCAGTGGCCCCGATTATGACTGGATGTGTTCATCACCAGGAGAAGGCTGGAAGGGCCAGGCTAGGGAGGAACAGAAACATAGTCAGGGCATTTCGAGATTGGATTTAGTTTCCAGGCAAATAGAACTTGAATTCTCGATGCAGGACGTTGCAAGAATTGTGCTATGGCAGGTTGTAACTGAGGCCGTGAAGCATTAAATGGTATGAAGTCGGTGTGAATGCAGGACGTAAAGCAGTAGATACCGAAAGTTCTCGAGAAGGGGTCCATATCCAGTCTGAGGATACAGTGCCTCTGCACCGAGCGATTTTAGGGACAAGGGAAAACCAAATTTCGCAGATTATTCGTGTTCGGTATCCGTAATTAATGACATGCGTGAGCGGATGAGTGACTTCAGGAGAAAAAAAAGGAGTTATGTCCTTGAAAGAGACGAGCGATATTCGAGACGAAGTGAGTGATACGAGTGTCATCCGTGCCTGCCTTTCAGCTTACCCGATCGAGCATGTGGCAAAGAAATGGGCACCGGTCATTTAGGAAGTCCGGCATTGAGTTCCGCAGAGCTTCTCGATCAGGGAGGATATCAGGGAGGAGAACGTCGACAACGCCGTCCTCTCAGCTGGTCGTTCACCGCAGCAAGGGACCATTATCTCCACGTTCCCATTTGTCGAGGTCCGTGCAAGTTCCATCTTCGCTGATGTGTACGACTAGGCCCCGGCCATGAATTCCTATCAATAATCAGTGCCTAACTCTAACTTGTCGAGAGAATACCTTACGGCCATTGCCCCAATAATGAACTTGGCCATTATCCCATCTCCGTTCTCTGAGCTTTAGTCTCTGACTAATGGCAGCTAACATGAGGTTGGGGTTACAGGAGAAAGCTGCTAGCGCCAGCAAAAGGCTCATGTTTCCCGAGAGCCCGCACTCTGCATTGTTCTCCCGTGACTGGTAGGACGGTGGTAGGAGAAAAGGAGAGTAAGACCCTGCCTTGCCGCACAAAGAGTCATATTCGCCATTCAGATCCAGAACTGAGTGCCTTATGTCTCTTTCGGTAAAGCACAGCTGTTGCCATCCCCAGCCACCTTCTCTATTTTCGATGGTGGAGATATTCATTGTCTGGCAGTCTGCTGGATGGAAGAGGAAGCGTTTCGTGTAGACACCATCGTAGAACACAGAGGTAGAATAAGCCTTGCGTGTAGGGGGAGGAGGTGTTGTTTCCATCGATACACCGTCCATCGTCCAATGCCACCACCCAGTTGTGCCCAGTCGCTCGTAGTCATCGCTGTCAACTGGCGGCTTGTAGAATCCGTTATCAAAAGTCTGAGGTGGTGCATCGTTTCGTGCCATTATCGAATCAATTTTGAATAAGAAGCTCAAATTTGCTTCGCTCATCGTTGCAACAACCAGTCGTCAGACAAGGACTATATCTCGAACTCAATAACAAGATTTCCAGTGCCAGCAAAGTCAGGAGGTTGGCATCAATGAAGACAATTGCATGAGCGCGACTCCTGGAGCGAGCGGACATGGCGCGAGGGAAGCAAGATCAGACTCCAGGTCCAGACTGATTCCTTGGCACTAGCAGGACTAAGGGGAAGGCACTCTCTCGAGCGGCTCTGCTCGTGTTCAGGGTAGCCCATGTTCGACACGTACCAAAGCTCAGGGAGGTGCTCTTTGGTTGATCAAGCCTATGCCCCGCCGCATTTATCAACCTGAGGATGAGCTGGTGGGTGTACAGACGAGAACAAAGTTTGAGCCGTCGCTGTAGATCTGCTGAACGCAACCGCCACGGGTGAGCTGTCAAATCATGCTAGTCGAAAGAGCCCAACTCGGCACTGAAGAGATAAGAGATTGGCTGATTGACGGTGCAGTAAATTGTGGTGGCAGGCCTAGGTCGCGGAGTGAGAGGCCAATGCTAAACCCAGGCAGGTATTAGTACATGCAAGCAAGGCCAACTGTAGGGATGCCCAGTAGAAAGGAACAGCGCCTACTCCTCGCCCGCAAGACACTCATCAGCTACCGAAAGCGGTACTTATCGCGCTCCTGATTGGATACTGCAAGGCAAGTGAGATCGAGAGGAGCTTCGGCACACAACACGACTCGGCCGCCAGGACCCTTTGTAAAGGTGCTACCCAAGAAGCGCAATGTTTTAACGAAGTCGCGTACTTGTTGATTCTCATCTTCCCGGAACGAAAGTTTGCAGATGTTCCGTGGAATAACGGTGTCCTAGAGAATTGATTGGTGGGGTGGTGCTTGCAGAGCCGCATCGTTGGGGATGTCACTTAACCGCATACTTTCTTGATGAGGCTCTTTATGGCTGGAAGGAAGGATTCCACTTATTTAATCGTGTTCCTTGTCGATTTCGAGTGTGTGGTCTTCTCTCCTTGGGCTCGATTCCCGACTGGCGGCTCTCTCCGAGCCAATTGACGAATGAAGTGTGGGTATGCTTGACTGGTGCTGATCTGCGCCGCAAGGTCGGCCAGGCATTTCATGTCCATGAGATGGACAACTCACTGCCGCTGAGCAAGAGGCAGCAATCTGGAGGTGGGAAGAGTCCTCTTATACCTCAGGTTCAATACACATTAATGAGCCTGTCATACGCCGGCCGAAAAACTTCATTTCAGTCGGGCGCATGCATTGCGTTAGTCGTTGCCTTTTTTTGCCTCGTGTGTAAAGTTCATTTGGCAACGAACTTCACCGGTTGAGTCAAGATGGTTCGCAAAACGTGGACCGATCATGAAGCCTGAAGAGTGCATACAGAAACAGGTCTTTCTGGACAAAGAACACATCAGCGTCACAGGAACCCACCCAGTGCTCCCCATTGGCCCATTCGTCCAACAAACGCAAAGCAGGCGAAGACACCGACTGGGACAAGTCAAGTGCTACTTTGTCAGAGGTGAGCATGATGCTTGACTCACCAGAAGTGTGTGAATCTAGGTGCTAGTCATCTCTGAATCTCGCAGTCTGTCTACTTCGGTGCAGATGTGCCAAAAACAATAGACGCGGGCAGAAGTCGCTTCAGGCGGCTCTGAGAGTTCTAGTGAGGAAACTGATGTTGCTTCACGGAAAGCGCTGGATCGGACAACATGTCGTCAAGAGATCGGAGTGCTAGGCAAGGACATCGTTCATAAGTCCAAAACAGGGCATACAAAGGTCGCTTCGCTCATCCCTGTGCCATGGCTCATGCAATGCAAGAACCTACTAATGAGGAAGCACTGCAGCCTACAGGGGATGTGAGGTCAACGGCTTGGGGGTAAATGTCACCTAAAGCATCCTTCTAAGATGCCCACTTGAACGATCGAGAAAAGATCGAGTCATGTTCACCTCACGGGTTGGCGTTCGCAGCAGCTGTCGGTACTACAGTGTAGGCCTCGAAACGTGGAGTTGCCGTGTCCATCTCAGCTGGGACTGGTGTTTCCATGTCACGTCTGAACACCTCTTGAGAGACTCGAGATTCCAATCTGGACTGGGCGGCTGGAGGATGCAGGCCGATGAGGATATCGACGTCTTGACTGGCAAGGAAAGTGGTGAATGTAAGAGAATGAAGTTGAGGGCGAAATGACAAGGAGCAAAGAAAGTTCCAGTCAACAGCGGTACAGCGGGAGCATCCTTAGCTAGTCAGCCAAGCCAGTGTATCAGTTGCAGGTTCCCCTTGCCCAACACGTGAACAAGGACTTTTCCTTCAATCGTCTCCTTCTTTTCAGACGTGAGAAAACTGACGGTACAGTGGCTTGCGATACCAAGACGCCGCCCTTCAGTCTTGCCCGACGGCTGGCTTCTTGCGTTGATCTACGCAGGCAACCACATTGACGTTCGCAGCAGACCCGGTTTCCATTCGAGCACGCAAGAACCTCCTGACCTGAGAACCGAATCCCTAGATGCAACCATTTACCTTCCTATCCCATTCGAGGCGCACCCAGAACCGCACTGGGAATCTGCCGGGCTCTTTTGACAGCGCCTGCTGATCGATTGAATGACAAGGATTCGACGCATATCGACTGAGATTCAAAGGTGGTTTGAAACATGCTCTGAATGCGATTGGCAATGGTGACTCTGCTGATGTTATCATGTTCTCTGCTACTATGGAACGAGTGCCAGCGTGCATTGCGGATTCAGCAACGCTTGTCAGGGGCAATCACACTGCAGATGGCCAAGAAGATCTCCACCTACCGCGTACTGCATTCTGGACGATCAACAGCTGGCGCACCATGTATTCGCATACGACGCTGAAGAAGTCCATTTCCATTGAGACCTACTCAATAAATCGTCATGCTCATGTTCTCGATGCGCTTACTCACTCGTTGCAGACTATGTGGAACTCGGTGAAAATAGCGCGGTCACAGGAGGTTGGCAGGCCGGGGACCTGCAAGTTACTCGAAAACAAAGTTTGAGATGTTTCTTGGAAGGCCTAGGCCGGCCTCTACAGTGATTTCTAGATACTGAGTGCGCTTTTCAAGATATCTCTCGAAGGCACTAGCTACAAACATCGAATGACATTATCACAAAACCTATACGCACACTCCTGGTATCTAGCTCCACACTCAACAATAGATCATATCAGGGACCGAATGAATCCATTCGCATTCAGCCTTGGAGCTCGGTCTCTACTTGCAATGATATGTTAATACTATGCGACCTCATCATGCAGGTTTTCACTATTGAAGCCTTTCAAATATTCCTCTCAAAGTATAAGGTAAATGACTACCTTAGCTGTTGACTCTGTTGTGCACCAGATCAAGATAAGCTGCTGGCACTCTTCTCTGTCCTGCGACTACTTTTTCGGTGCTGTCGTTTGGTGCAGTTACCTGAAGTTGTCCGTCGACCATTGGATTCCGCGCATTCTTGCCCTCACTTGCCCCAGGAGCCATCTCTCTACAGCTCGCGAAATTTTTTTTCTCCCTTTGATTATCATATTCGCAATGTCCCAATTATTGAATGTTATCAATTGGGCAACAATCTCTTTAATCTGCGCCAGTCAATGTGATGACCATATCTGGCATTTCCGATAGCCGCTTGAGTACTGTACTTCCTTCCCATTGGGGTGTTCTTTGTTAAAACCGGACTCATCCTTGAACAGCCTATCTGAGAAATCGAACTTTCTTTGCTACATTCTTCCCCACAGCGCTCAAATTTTTCTCGCAGGCAAAGGGAGTGCTCTATTCTTATTTGCTTCTCATACTTCTCGAAAGATTTTGCTGCCCTCTGCCTCATGCAGACCTGGCCGCAACACGGAACAGAGGCAAGAAGGCTTCAAGCCCATCACGTCCTAAAACAAGCGGTCCAAGTGCAGCCGAGACTCTCATTGAGAAGCGCGGGAAAGGATCTCAAGAAGATACGAACAAGCTCGTTGAGGGCCTAAAAGGCTGAAAAGAAATGCCCCTAGTCATCCCATAAGAGCTAGGCAGCCCACTGACAAACCATACTTGAAGATTAGGAATTGTCAAAAAGTTCTTTACACAATGTACAGCATTTGACTAAAGCTGCAGCCACTTCCGCGTCCCCATACACCACCCAAAATACCAGACCACCCAATGCCCTACAACAAGGCTTACCGAAGCATTGAAGAAGCAGAAGAGCATGGCTGTTCAGCATGTTACAATAAGAATCACCGTAATAACTTTCTTCCGGGTACTGGCATTCTCGCGAGGCATTACAACGAGGACAGCGATGCAGGCACCAAATTCGCTGCCAATTTATATGGTCAATATCAGCTGGTGAAAGTTGGCACGGCCCTAGAAGCGAAGTTGTTCGCGAAGGAACGGTTTATAGTTGTTGTTTCGGTTTTGCGGAACATTTTATCGCATTGCCGATTTTCTTCTTTAATTCGCTAGGTATTAATTTAAAGAATGAACACCACGGCATGAATATGCTCCTGTCCAAAGTCGACCGAGTCCCAACCTGCCACCGAACGAAAGTTATCAAGGAATGTATGCTCCACTTAAAGTTCAACCCCCATACAAAAGCATACGTAACTTGAAGGATTCTACTTTGGTTCACTTCGCCTCGCCTATCAGCATTCGCTATACTCGTCGCATCATGCTTGCGGTTAAGCTCTGGCCAGAATCCTAAATGCGACTACAGCAGCTATATTCTCAATCGCATTCCTTCCCATTTCACTGAAATGAACAACCCACAGGCCAGCGCTGGGTCGGCAGTTCGACTTGGCCACTGAGTACGCAGCACGGTAAACCCCACTCTAATATCCCATATACGGCACCTCACATGTTCATACCACCTCAAACACCCGTACCCCAAGAGCACGGATCGACCCGCTCAGCGCAACCAGATTCATAGAGTGTGTCACCAGATTTTCATGGGAACCATCCTTATCATGATGGGCGACAACAGAGCTATCCACTCCAGCAGACCTTTCAACCGCAACTGACCCATCCACCGCGATAGGCGTATCCACTCTAACAGCAGACCTATCCACAAATTCTTGATCAACTAATGCCTCTTTCTACAGGGTCACAAAGACACTTCCCGCTAGAGCATTCCGATCAGCTGATTCCCCCCTGCCGGAAGTTACAACCGCTAAACTACCCATCCCATGCACCCCAGCCTTCTTCTTCGAACGAGAGCACGCAACATCAATCCTCACCCCCCAGTGCTTTCCCTTTTCAGCGGCCGTCGACGATCCAAAATCCTGTTCCAATTATGCCGCCTCCGCCGACAGCTCAATCAAGACCTGACGCTGCGCGGCCCGAACCACATACAATTCCAGGGTCGAGCTGATGTCCGGAACCGGGATCCGAGTAGGAAGAGCTGTCATCGAATCAATTATATTAAGAGACCGGAGTCTCCTTTTTCCTCGAAGGAAACAATTCTCGATGAAAAAATGGCTAATGTGCTTCAGCACTGAAGCTTAGGCCGCGAAATCCGGTTTACGACAACGAAGAGCATGATACCTATTCGAGGACTCACCACTGCAGAAGCCCTATATGAGTAACACCTGCTTGGACCTGAAATCGAGATTATTTTTTATTTCGAGAACGTTTATCTCAATATTTCCTTAATCAGCACTTCATCTTCTCTTCTTGTGAAATGAGAGTATATGCAAGTCGTCAACTCCGGGAATCAGTCCCACCAATTTTCTGACTCAACTCGAGGATCGCCATATCTTTGGTAATAAGATAACAGAACAAGTTACACTTATACCAGTATTATAAACAAGGCATATTCGGAATAGCAGCATCAATAGCACATCAAAAGGGCTGCTCAACGGTAGGCAAAACAGCGGCCTGATCCGGCAGTAACGAATCCAGGATACTTCCCTGATCGGGTAAACTGCGGTGATGACGAGTCATCGTGCTTCATAGGTTTTGGTTCTCTGCGTGGGATCGATTGCACTAGAGAAAAGTTTGGCTCTTCGGAGTTTGCTGCGAGCGGCGTTTTATGATCCTCAAAATCCGTTTTCACAAGGTGAGGAGCAGATTTTTTCCCCCGAGATTCTGATCATATCTAGGCCAATTTCCCTTGCTGAGACCAAGAAGAGAACAGACTCTCGTGTCTGCCAAGGCCTGATGCTTGCTGTTCTGGGCGTGTATCCTATTTGCCCAAGACGGATTCCCATTTGCTCTTCGCATCCACGTCCTAAACGAGTTCCATTCTCGATGGCTTTACGAAACCGTCTTTCGATATCTTTGCGCATGATAGCTTTGAAAGACAAGATCACAGTAGGGCACACATCTGCTATCCAGGGGCCTTTGTCAGGCGATCCCACGGTCAAATTTGAGCGTGGGCCTTGTTTGGAGCTTATCAGAAGCAAAGGATGTGGCTGCCTACCTAGTGAACGGGGTTGTTTGAAGCTGGAAAGACGATGATTGCCAATCCATAGACCACTGTCGATCTGTCTCGATAGATCATATCCGCCGAACGAGATAGGGGGTCAGCCTTGGCGCGACTCAGGCAAGCTAATCACCCCCGGCCAATCACCCCCTTTTCCCCACGGCTCCAGAGTTCTCGAACAAGGCCGCGTAGCCGGCAGTCCGTGCACACACTTCCTCGTAGACCGCCGCTCCGGCGTCACAGGTGTGGATATCTCAGCGATCCGAATCAGGCTTGTATGAGAAATGTCCCTAAAACGACGAAATTTACTTTAATGTATGAAAATACAATGGCGGTGTCTTTGCGCCAGAATTTAGAAGCTTCGATGCGGCGGCGGCGATTTATCTGGCTATTCATGTTTTGAAGGGAACAGGGGGCAGGGATCCTCTGTTGAAGAGATGTGGCGGTGATTGATTGGAAATGGGGATAGAGATAAGATCCCATCCGTCGGGGGTTTCACCACTGCGAAAGAGGGCTGTGGGACAAGAGGTTGCTTAGGGGCAGGGATTTTCCACGTTTTGAAGCGGGTTGGGGTTGGAAGAGATGAGGGAGATGCTGGAGAGATGTTAGGATTGGGAGACGGGGGTTTGGCAGATAAGATTGTTGTTGACGAGCTTGGACAGAGGAGTAGACTGGTGGGAGAGGTTTTATTGGATGATGGCTAGGAAGGGGAAGGGGTGGGAGTAGGCATGATCCCCAGTCATGGTGATATGGAGGTACGCATTGACTTGGCTGCTGGGGCGAAAATCCATCAGGGAAGTTGCTCCTTTTCGGATCGATCAATACGTGTTTGGTGAGCCGACCCGGCTTCGTTGTAACATTATAATTGGGTCCCAAGAGAATGCTCACTTACGGTCGGCTTGGTCCTCACCATTACGCTGCTGGAGTAGAAATGGCACCATTGTCTCGAACAGCTGCTGCTGCGGTCGAAGGCACAAGACCACTATGCTGTTAAAGGCATGGATCTCTGGTACAACCATCCTTGAATGGATTCTGAATGCCTCCACACATTTTGCATAAAGTCCTGATTTTGGCATAAATGTAGAGGTGACTCCTGTCATGAATACCTGGATCTCAAATTTCCATTCCCTCGCATAAGTCTCGGTAGGTTCCCCCCTCTTTTCAGAGCTGATCATCGTTTTTACTTGGCCTTTCAGCAACCAAGGTATCGACTTACCGTCTCCTCCTGTTTAGGTCGTAATCATAAAGCATATGGACAAACAGAGGATCATTCCTGATCGAAGCACTGTGTTTCCAGTTCGAAATCTTTCGTCTCCTATAATATTTCCACCTTGGGTTGCCTTCCGGTACCCAATCATGGCACATTTCCATGACTGGGAGATCGAGGATCTCCTCGGCACCGCGTGCGTCCATATGAAAACACCACGAGGCGGGAAGAATAGACACAAACTCTTCAATAGCTTCATCTTCATAGTAATTTGGGCGGAGAAAGGATTTGACCGACGATTTGAGGTCTGGTTTCGGTCGTTGTCGATGCCGAGGTGAATCTACCTCTGCCTCGACAGCTTTTTTGATTTCCCAGAGACGCCAAGCAGTCATCAAGCCTTCTTCGAGCTGCGTTCTCGAGTTGAATCCAAAAAGATTCGATCTTGCAATTTCCGGCCAACGGCCCAAAAAACCCCTCGGGATATTGCGTGTGGCCAATTCGCGGATAATGTGATATTTCGAGAGATCTTGACAGTAGTAATTTGCTAATATTGGTAGCTGGGGCGAACAATATGATCTGATGATAGTTGGCGTCTGCGGACAGCTGAACTGATGCTGCGTCCACGGCAGGCGATTAGATCAGAGACTATCTTGCTCGTCTGGCGAAGATGGAGAGTGGTCTGAGCATCGCAGTGCCCAAGGAGTTCGAGGAGACATTCGTTTGATTGGAGCAACGACTCCATCGTGATTGAAAACCATGCAGAAAGCGCAAGAGGTTATAATACTTGGTTTTGAGCGGGAGAACAGGGGTCAGACACGCTATCTGAGGGTGGAAGTCACGCTTTGCTACTGGCGTCAAGCACACATGTTGTCGACCCCTAGATAATGGAGGAGGACGGCCAGCTGCCACGAGAACAGTCTTTACGTGGCCAATACCCGCATTACGGGCTGGTAAATCTAGCAGTAGTTTTCGCTACGGCAAACTACGAACGCCTATAGCGCAATCTCCACGCCCGTTGTAGAGCCTTGGCGAAGCCTTGGCGCTGCGGGCTCATTATTTCTATATTTGCAACTTCTAGATTCAGAGTCATTACAACCAACTACAACAAGGATACTTTTGACACCAACGAGCCACACCGTCGACACATCGGCTTGGTCAGGAAGTGATACCCATTTAGTCCCATAGACGGTCGTCATAAGTATGGTTTCTACTGCTCCATCCTGCACCTAAGCTTTCGCTCTATCCTGTGGGGAGACTGTTGCCACATTCAATGTCAAAGCTGTCGACATATATAGTCATTAAGCTTTTCCGTTGACGGGGTGCATCCGGGCGTATGCCTCCCGAACCTGGTCTCCTTCGTTGCTAATCACTTTCCACTGACCCATTCCAAATTGCTCAGGCGCTCGCTTTATGCCTCTTCCTCCTCCGCCAACGATGAGATTTCCTGGCCTATAATTCTCATCTTCTTCCATTCGTTTGATGGCACTGCAATGTATCTTTGCATTTTCTGGAATGTCGCGGGTCTCACCTGCGGGCAAAGGCCAACGAATCGGCTCCCACGATCCATCAGGCCTCAGATCCATTCGTCGGAAGGGAAGGTACTCCATGATCTTCCAGGAGATGACTGACGTTCGAGGCAATCCTCCCCCGTACTCTAGACAATCATGGATGAAGCCTCGACACCCACTTTCGTGAATTGCAGAGTGGAAGTGCTCCCTCTTCTCTTCATCGACATTGCCATACTCATCTATCTCATCTGGACAGCAGTTGAGCTTTGCCATCTTGTATGGGTCGAACTTGAGCCCTGCCTTTTCTGCTTCGTGGACCATCCACACCAGGGGAGCATGACTGAGTGGCCATGCCTCACCTTTCCTCTTTGGCCAACCGCCACCAATGTCAGCATGACATCCTGGAAACCAGACTTCCTCGATATCCTGCTGCTTGTCCCGACTAGAGAACTTACGCTGATGTGATGCGAGTTGAGATCTGTGCGATGCTTGAGAGTGATCTCTCAGCTCCTCTACCGACCTTGTGATGATTGGTCCGGCAATACTGAAGGCTCGCCCTCTGACGTCTTCCAATGACGGAGTCATCACTGGCTGTGCTAAGCTGAGTTGTCTCTGATGTGAGTTTTGTGATTTCAATGGAGGGCGAGCAGGAGATTCCGACAGCGGAGAGGCGGCATCAATTCTTATGTCGGGCACCTGAGGCTCAGCCTCCGCCGTCTGGGGTTGCATTTGAGGTGTGCTGAAAGCTTCATTCTGAGATTGCTTCCTAGCATTTCGACGAGCGGAGGTGCTTTCACTGGGAGATCCATGATGCTTCCAAAAATGACGATGGTGGTCTTCTTTGAATAATTTTGCACCTGCTATCAGGTCTTGTCGGAATTTTGCCCGTCTTTCGTCGATTGCCACAGCATGTCTGATTACTTTGGCACTCGACCTTGCGGTGTATGGAAATTTCGACCGTTGCATCCAGGCATTCTCGAAACGTGGAACACTGTTGACCGTGTCAAAGAGCCCTAGAAACCTTATACGCTTGACAGGACGCGAAAATGTCTCCCGGAAATTGTTCATGAACTCATATAATTCTTTCTCCTCTTTCCGGTCTAAGCTTCCATTTCCCCCTCTTCTAGATTGCCACTTGCTGAAGGTTTTCCATGCGAAACGCACCAACTCCTCGTTACCTGCGCTGAGAAGTCCCACGTGATCCAGCATCTCCGCGAGGAACCTGAGACACGAACATTAACCAGCAAAACTATGGCCTTTTGCGCAGATAACCACCAACCTGGCCGTGTAGGCGCCGCGAGAAAATCCGAAGAGGAAGAGGTCGTCGCCTGATGAGGAATAAAAACGCATCAAGAACTTGTAGGCTCCCATGACATGCTCCGCAAAAGATGTTCCAACGGCTGAGTCTTTGGCTTTAGCATACCAAGAAGCGATTCTAGCGGTGAAGCTCGTGTGCTCAAGGGAGCTCGAGGTGACGTAAGTTCCAATTCCCGGTTGATAATAACAAAAAAATTGGTCCATCTGGTCTCTATCCAACATGCGGTAAATTTTGAGAATATTGCTATCAGCATCTGTGCCGGAGAACTTGTTGCCGGTTCCATCGAAACATAGCACAAAAGTCTTTGGCCTCTGGTTGACAGCAGTCTCCCCCGCCGTTGCCATTCCCAATGGAGTTGCTGTTGAGCAAGAGAGTTCTCAGATGCAGACGATGCGAAGAGAATGCGAGCAGGTTGCTTGAGAGCATCTGGCTTGCGGAAAGTCCCATGTGGAGAACCATTAGCTTTGAGGCCTTTCTAAGCCAGTTTCCACCAACGATCAATAGTGGTAGACATCTCCTCTACAGCCGGGAGCCGATCACGACGATCGGTCGTATATCCGCATGAGCCCTTGTTCCAGGAAAAGACTTTCACAGAGAACGGTCTGGGTCTAGTAATTGATTCGAGACCGACTGTAGTCCTAGTCGATTTCTAAGACAGCAAGTCACGCCACAAGGAGAATAGTATCGTACGCTTTCCGAAATGCCTTGATGGGTGATTAGGAGCAGGGCTAACAAGACGATCTTCTCGTAGCGGTGAAGCTGTGCTAAACCTACTGTATTCGTCCCAGGGACCATGCCAATTCTCCTCATCCGAATGTTACACACGATCAGCATCATATCAGTTGCGAGACATTCAGCTCGCCGGTTCGCATCAAACGATGCCACGTAAGTCCCCCACCCGTCTACTGCGCCAGCCCGCCTAATGCGCCATTATTTTCCCCCTCATCCACCCTCACCGTCGACTTTCTAGACGCGACAGTGAGCTCAATTTAATAGCTATAAGTTCATTATTTGAACTTAGTATAGCTGCAGCTCTATAAGAGCTAACAGGCCCTTTAAATCTCTTATTTCGCGTTATAAAGATAAAACACAGAATTTCGCGTGATACTCTTTAACATCATTTTAATGAAGGAATTTCACGATAAATTACGCGTTAACTATCGCAGCTTTTATTAATTAAATAAGAAAATAGCTTGATTTAATAAATACTTTCTCTTAAGATAAAAGAACAGGCTCTCATATATAAAACTATTCGCGAGATAGTAGTTTAAATATTAATGAAATTAGATGACTTAAAAATAGTGAATAAGAAATGACTTTTATATTTCTTAACGCATTATTCTGAAATTTATTTAAAGATAGATTGAAAGATAGATACTTTATAAATTTAGAATATTAATTCTATTAATTTATAAATATAATATTTACTATTTTAACATGTTTTTCTTATAAATAAGATTATTCTTAAAGATATATAAAATATAAATGAATCAGATATTATTTTAGATTATTATATATATTAATAAGTTATAAATATCTTCTTTATCTCTTAAATATATAAAAAGACTCTTAAGAATCGCGAATAAATTATAATTATAAAAATAATATTAATTATAGAAAGTTATACTTAATATCTTATTATTTTTAAGAATAAAAGTATATAAAACTTATAATTTAAGTATACAGAAATTCTAAATTAATTATATTCTTACTTTAAAAATAACTAAATATTAAATAATATTAATATATAATGATTAAAAGAGATATTTATACTCAAAACTTAATTAAAGCTCATTAATATCTATTAAATTCTACTTCTTAATAATTATAAAAATTATATTATATTTAAATTTATATAAATATACTTTTAGAATAAGATTTAGTTAATCTACTTATCTTCTTATTTAAGTCATATTCTTCAGTCTCTTAATCTTTTAATATTCTCATAAATTAAATAAAGTTATTAAGCTGAGATTAAGAGTTTAACTTAATTTAAGAATTCAATAATTATTAAGAAGATTCACTTTATTAAATATTATAATAAGATAAAAGAATATGCTTTAAATAAAATCTATATTAAAGCTAAATAATATAAAGCTAATCTATTTTCTTAAAATTCTAAAAAGATTCTTTAATTAAAGTAAATTCTACTTAGCTATATTATCTTAAAAATGTCTTAAAAATAATAAAATAACAACTTAATAATTCTTTAGACTTTATAAAATAAGCGACAGCTTTTAGAGACTTAAAGCCCTCTTCTTAATATCGCAAACTTATCTTAAGATATACGAATTCTATTTAATAAGATAATAAAGATATTTAGCGAGCTATACTTCGAAAAAGCTCATAATATACAGTAAATCAATATTCAGATCTTAAAGATAGAGAAGATTAACGTAAAAAGATAAAAAAAGATCTTAATTAACTTAAATAGACTATTTATGAACATCAAAAGCATATAGACTACAAAAGAAGAGTAATAGCGATGTCTAGCCCTATCAAAATTAAAGGATTTGGCCGCGGAGGCCCGTAAAACAGCGAATAGAATAGCAAGCCTATCTATTATAGATATGAGCTTTGAATTCAGCATGTTTGCTGACGTAGAATAGTGGAGATAGAAATACGATATTTCGCTTTTTCTAGAATAATGGCGCATTAGGCGGGCTGGCGCAGTAGACGGGTGGGGGACTTACTACGAGCAAGCAAAGTCGGCGTGCATCGCTAGTCTGCTCAGTCCTCTATGGGAAGTCTTGGCGTTCTGCCGTAAGGATAGTGGTACTGTAATACGACTGTACTCAGTATCGTCAAGGATAACACGGCGCTTGGCATAACCTGGAATAAATAAGCTCTTAAGTAAATCTTGTTTCGTTTGTACTAATGCTTGATAATGTTTTGACCATCTCATCTTTCGGGTCTCCTTATACTCTTTACTTTCACTCTTTAATCTCGCGCCAGCAGAACTTGAAAGAGTGGCCCATTTCGTGTATCGGACTACTGGTAATGAGACACGACTAGGATTCGACGCGTTGCCCCGCTTGGTTTTGGATACACGTAAGAGCCTTCTCGGACTCCGCCTTGCGATAATTAGGACCCTTGTGGAGGAGGATCAGACGTTTTGATAGGGCGACTTATCATTAGGTAGCATGATGACGAAAGCGAAGGGTTAGTAGCGAGCAGGCCAAGATATACGTGTGTATGAACTTGACTATGAAGCTTTGTTGAAGTGGCAGATGATTGCTCCTAACTCAAATGATCAGATGCAAGTTTCCCGGGCATGTGTCAGCATCTTATACTTCTTCTGCGCTGTCATTCAGCCAGTCTCTGCTTCTAGCTCTGCACCATCCCAGCATCGCTCCTCAAGCTGACACTGTTCAAGTCACATCGGTAGTGCTCGAGGATGCAGAAGTCTTGAGCTCTCGTTCGGTAAAACCCAATCATCTTTGCATCATAGCTTGACTCTCTTCTCATCGAACAATCTGACCTAATCGGAAGCGTGTCCATCAGTTCATCGTTGACTTGGTGCCGTATAGCCGGGGCTAGATCGGCTTTGACCCCCTGGATCTTTGATCGCTCCCCCATCACAGTGACTCGTAAGCGATGCTTTGATCCAGCTGTAAGCGGCGATGAGAGTTTGGAGCTCGGTGGAGAGCTTAAGCAAGTTAAGGAAATAGTTGGCAGGCCGGTAGAAGGTGTGCCACCACCTGAGACTCACGACCACCTCTTTCCCTCCAACTGCAGTACATGCACCATGTTCGCTGGACTGATTCCCAAAGGAGAGGCGACGGTAACACAGCTGCGAGCATCTCACTCATTGAAGTTGCATGGATCATATGCTCACACATGTTCTGGAATGAAGACGAGCGAATCGTAGTTGTAACGTGATGACATGTGTGTCCCGCCAGCCAATTCCGTCCACATGGCTTGCATACCACTGTCTGCAGAATGGTGGATACCATCAAAGGTTTGGAGGTCAACCAGAATGATTCACAGCCGGAGGGTATGTAATAAGGAGGACCGGGCCCTGAACGACATGCCTGAAGTCGAGAATCGAGACGCGTACAATCACTCGAAGAATTGGCCAGAGGGTCAGGAGGGGCCTTCATTACTAGTTCCATCTCTTCCAAACATAAGATCTGCTGAGGTTCGACGGACTTAGGCGGGGAAGGGGTAGCTCAGTCTCGGGACCGAGTTCCGGATAAGGGGCATCGTACTGTACCACACATTACATACAATACTGGGACACTTGAAAGAATCAGCTGCAGGCCCGATCCGGAACTAGTGGCCGCACAGCATCCCAGACATTTCAATGCATTGGTCAAGAAACACTTGCTTGAGGAAACTTATGCAGGGTTAGTTAGTCAATGCAAGATCGATCGAACAGGCTGTGAGCAATCTAAGTGATCTGCGCGCGCCAAGGAGTCCCCACAAACCTCAAAGTGGACGACTTCACGTAAACAGTGAGAATCAACCACAGCCCAGGGCGCATACTATGGTTGCTCAACATCGTCATAAGAGCGCTGGGGCCTACGTCGAAGCTGCCTATTTGCTGCATCTGTCGCTCAGCCCCGCAGTAACGATTGGATTCCGATGCTCATCATCTACGTGAGTCAGATTGGCTGGACGGCCAAGCTCGACCTCGCAGCCTCCCATTACGCAATGCCTGTTCCATCCTTTGGAAGGCGGCATAAGCAGCTGCCATGGTCACATGCTGGCTCGACAGCAACTAAAGACGCAGCGTAGCAGTTTGTGAAACTCCGAATGCTGAGCTTCTGCATGCTTCATTGGGACGGCCGCTCTTGAGAAGCTCCACCACTCGTTCATTGCCCTCTACATGGTGCTTGAGCTAATAACAAGTCTGACGGCGACTTGCTTTCGACGCTTGAGGGTCAGCAGATCCAGAGCCCATTGACCGATGATCATGAATCCGGTTGGGGACATACGCAAGATGCTAATCACAATCAATGATGTGGATAAGAGAAACGCCTCAGTGTGGTCGTCAATTGGCTTCTAACAACTATCGGTGAGAAGCGGGGACAGCTATTAGGAGCTCCGCATCAAGCTAGCTGCTGTCTTCAATGATCAATTGGAGCTACGGTGCTCAAGCTTGAGGGCTCTCCAGGACAACGCCGACCGCTCATTATGCTTTCGTGAGAGCCTCGGTATTTGCCTTCATTTTCACTGCTTTACATTGTGTTGTACCGCGCAAATAGTGTTTCGCAGCATCCACGATGTTCAGACGACTATCGAAGACCTTTAATAGGAACAAGGACTCAAACAAGGACATCACCAACGGCCACCCCAACGCCTCTTCCAAAGGAGCGTCCAGCAAGCCTGTCGCAGCAACCAATGGCGCCTTGTCGGAAAGCTCGTCTGATCATGACAGCTCGATGGAGACTTCGGCTACGCGTCAGGACGTCCAAAGCACATTTGAGCAATATGCCCAACTGATTCACGCCGCACAACGCCCATTGCCTAATCAGTCAGGCGACGGGGCTTACCTGGAGAAGGAAGAGCCCTCCGGCTTCTGGGCAGATATCAAGGCTCTGGGACTGAAAGATGTTCGAACCGTCCGGCACATCATGGAGGATAAAGCCGCCGGTAAACCACAAGACGACAAGCTGATGCACATGGAGGAAGTCATACAGGTTTGTGAAAGCCCTCGGTCTCCAATAGAAGAGACTGACGTCAGCAGCTGGTCGCTGCGCTACCTACTCGTTCCAGCAATCGCGCTCAGCTTACGAGCATGTTTCTGGATGAGCTCTGGAACTCCCTCCAGCATCCGCCCTTGTCATATCTTGGAGACAAATACCTATACAGATCCGCGGATGGCTCGAACAACAGCTACATCTTTCCGATGCTGGGTGCTGCAAACACTCCATATGCAAGATCCATTCCTCGTAAGTCTTCATGACTCTAGATGCTGGTATTGAGGTTGATATAAACAGCGATGACGATCCAGCCCGGTGCACTGCCGGACGAAGGCCTCATCTTCGACAGCCTTTTCGCGCGGCAGAAGTTCAACCCATCCCCAAACAAGGTTTCCAGCATCTTCTTCGACTGGGCATCGCTCATCATACACGGTAAGCCGTTGGCATTGGTGCATTGAGCCTGCTGACTATCCGGTAGACTTGTTCCAGACCAATCATCGTGATTTCAGCATGTCTCAAACTTCGTCGTACTTGGATCTGTCCATTCTCTACGGGGACGTGCAAGAGGATCAGAATCACATGAGGACTTTCAAGGATGGCAAAATCAAGCCTGACTGCTTTTCAGAATCCCGTCTCCTTGCTTTCCCGCCATCCTGTGGAGTGATGTTAATTATGCTGAATCGGTAAGCTTCCGCCTATTTCTGCTTGCGGCAAGAACCTGATGCGGTGTAGGTTCCATAATTATGTCGTGGAGCAGTTGGCCACGATCAATGACAATGGAAGATTCACGCAACCTTCTGATAGGCTTCCGACCGAGCGGGCAGAAGCAGCCTGGAAGAAATACGACAACGATCTCTTCCAGACAGGACGACTGTAGGACTATTTACACAGTGTTGTTGCGAATTGCTGACTTCATGCAGGATTACCTGCGGTCTTTACATCAACATAACCCTTTATGATTACCTCCGCACGATCGTCAACCTAAACAGAAGCAACACTACTTGGACTCTGGTAAGCCTTCCCAAATACAACATTGTATGCAGCAACTGAGCATTCAGGATCCGCGACTCGACAAGCCAAAAACTTTCGGTCATGATGGCACTCCCCGGGGCATTGGCAACCAAGTATCCGCAGAATTCAACCTTGCTTATCGGTGGCACTCTTGCATCAGTGAGAATGACGAGAAATGGACCGAAGAAATCTACAAGGAACTTTTTGGCAAGAAAGCAGACGACGTCTCGTTCCCAGAGCTGCTAGCTGGGCTGTCCAAGTGGGAGAAGGATCTACCGGATGACCCAGTGCAGCGACCCTTTGCCCACCTTAAGCGATGCCAGGACGGTAAATTCAGTGACGATGACTTGGTTCGGATCATGCAAGGTGGCATAGAAGATGTTGCAGGTGAGGACAGTTCCACACTAGGCACATT
>JAABUK010005585.1_pt1 | contig 19399 bp, 18 predicted proteins | sample 5559141 | NCBI WGS metagenome assembly JAABUK01 (sample SAMN10711869, study PRJNA513367) | rock metagenome | isolation source: Antarctica rocks | place: Antarctica: Victoria Land, Pudding Butte nord | collected 2016-01-03 | reverse complement strand
GACACCTTTCATGTGGATTGGGAAGGGTTGGTGAGGTTGTACGGCGCGGGGGATCTCGATGAACTTGGGAGATTCGGGAGGGATGCGGGCGAGAGAGGGGGTGGAGGTGGTGAAGCGTTGGCAGCGACTGCGGAAGGTACATTGTGCGCGGACCGAGCAGGGGACGTCGATGAGTCTGGGTGGCATGGCGGCGGCTGTATTGCTACTGCGTCGCTGATACTCAACAATCGGCAGGAGTTGCAATATTGCTGAAAATGAAAGTGGTGATGAAAGTCCTTGCACGGAGTAGGGTATTCCATTCTGCGGGCAAATGTCTTGGCATCAGAGCTAGCAGTGCTTGGCGCGGCTCAACCCGCACACTGTCACTTTTTTTTATAGCCACTATCAACGTACACGAAATTTCAATACCGAACTTGAGGAGCTCTGCGCTGTGTGAGGCCGTTAAAGATGGGTACCGGCAAGAAGGAAGCTACAAGAAAGGAGAAGCAAGGAAAAACAGATGATGGCATGTCCAATGTGAAGACGAAGGGGGAGAACTTCTACAGAACGGCCAAGCAGGCACGCACTCTGAATGTCTTCAATACCGGAAAAGCACAGCGCAACGCTAGTGGGAAAGTGACCAAAGCTGCGGCATTTCAATCCAGAGACAAGCCGAAGGCACGTGTCGAGCCCAACCGGTTCGTGCTATCCTGTGATATGTTTGCGTAGATCTCGATTTGGCGGTGGAGCGAGGTGTTTTGGGCTAGAGTCCCACTATAGACAAACGAGTTGGGCATATACGAGCTTAAAGGAACGCTGATTTGGAGGTGCGGTAGGAAATGGTTCGCCAATTCGCGCGTGATATCCCAGCAGGCCCTAAGCGGTTTCCGAGAAGCCATGGCTGAGAGAGCTTCGGATCCATACCAAGTACTTTTAAAGGTTCGTGTTTTGCGGATTGTATCGTCCCGCTTGCTCTTGTGATCCATTGTGGAAGACATCTTCAGGAGCCGCACCCCCTGCTCATGCAAGACTTCATCCCATTCAAAAGCTGACTTCGCGTGGCCGGCAGTCCAACAAATTGCCGCTTTCCCTGGTCCAAAACGAGGGAAAGAATGGGATTAAGCACCACCATGCGAAGGGGCAGATCGAGCAAGCGCCTTTTGGCGATACTTTTGGCCCAAAAGCCCAGCGCAAACGACCTAAACTAGATTTTGGCTGCTTAGAGGATCTTGCAGGGGAATCGGTAAAGATGCACGATACGTACTTAGAGCGACTTGAGCAAGCCCAGATGCTCAGTGGGAATTCTGGCATAGAAGAACAAGCAGGCGAAGCAGCGCCTGAGGCGGCTGTTCTGTCGACCGCAAAAGAGCCTATATTTTCAAAAGGCCAGAGCAAAAGGATATGGAACGAGGTACGAGTGCATATTTGTCCATGTTAGGCAGTGATGCTGACTTTTGACTCCATCGCAGCTATACAAGGTCATTGACTCATCAGATGTTGTGAGTATTCCCTCGAAAGATCATTCCTGGGAAAGCCTAACAACAACAAAGGTGATACACGTCCTGGACGCTCGAGATCCCTTAGGAACTCGTTGTAGATCAGTCGAGAAATGTACGTCCAAATTTTTCTTCGATGCCTTCACTATCCTGGATATGATCTTGATCGCGAGACGGACTCTTTGAACTTTACAAACCTGAAAATCAATTCGCCCTTCACAAAGGTGCTGACTCACAGTTTATATAGACATCCGAGAAGAGGCCCCACATAAGCATCTGATCTTTGTCCTTAACAAGACTGATCTAGTACCCACAGGGGTTGCAGTAAGTGCTAGAAATTTCATCCCTCCATATTGTATTCTTCGTTTCCATCGTTAAGTCAAGGCGCCATCCTGCATTCTTCTGCTTCTACAATGGATGCGTGTTCTGTTACAACCTTGGTATATTGAACCCTTTTCTGCCGCATCAGATCTACGGATCTGTTTGTAGACTGCTTGCCGTCTTGGACAGCTAGTCAACAGGATCAGGGGTTGTTGCCTTAAGAGTGAATCCCTTCTCTGCTGCACTGGTAGCGGATAGGTGGAGGTTTTCTTAGTGATGCTTCATACATTACGATTGTCCGCCACATCGTCTTTTCTCCCCGAAAGAAATATTTTCATCAAGCAATTCTCGAAGCTTTACTGACTGTACACATAGGCTTCCTGGGTCCGCTATCTCTCGAAAGACTATCCGACGCTTGCTTTCCACGCATCCATCACCAATTCCTTCGGCAAAGGCTCTCTCATCGCTCTCCTGCGTCAATTCTCTTCGCTTCATTCCAATCGAAAACAAATCTCAGGCAAGCATATTCCGAATCTGTCCCACATTCGGCTGCTATTTTGGGCCTCAAGCAATATCCCAGTATAGATGACTATCGCTTCACCAGAGCCCTGAACATGTCGTTCATGTCGTTTTGCATTGGGAAAGAACAATGCTGACCTCGAAACCCCTAGTTGGCTTCATCGGCTACCCAAACACAGGTAAATCAAGCATCATCAATACGCTTCGAAAGAAGAAGGTCTGCACAGTCGCTCCCATACCCGGAGAGACCAAAGTCTGGCAGTATATCACACTGATGAAACGGATCTACCTTATCGATTGCCCTGGGGTGGTGCCGCCTTCGAATAACGACTCACCAGAGGATATTCTCTTGAGAGGAGTGGTGCGAGTGGAGAATGTTGAGAATCCAGAACAGTATATCGCAGCTGTGCTCAACAAGACTAAGCCCCAACATATCGAACGCACGTACGATGTCAGGGGCTTCACCACACCATTACAATTCCTGGAGCTGCTAGCACGGAAAGGTGGGAGGCTTCTTAAGGGGGGAGAAGCGGATGTTGATGGTGCGGCGAAGATGGTGCTTAACGATTTCTTGAGGGGGAAGATACCGTGGTTTACCCCGCCGCCTGTCTTGGACGGTGCCAAGGTTGAGGAGGGCATTGAGGGGAGGAAAGGAGCTTTAGGAGAGATGGGGAAAGTGGCCAGGTCTCAAGATCCGCCAGGTACGATCCAAGATCCCGATGTTGAGATGGAGACTTCTGTCGATGCGGACCCTGAGGTTGGACTAGAGGAACTTGAAGAGGACGACTTTGTAGGCTTTGATGGAAATGAAGATGAGTCGATGGCATCGTCGGAAGACGTAGCCTCGGAGGGCGAGAGTGAGACTGTCGTTGACAGTGGTGGTCTCGCACTTGAAGCTCCAGGGTAATTCATCAATATCAAATACTTTCAGGATGCTCCTCCAACTCATTCCACGATGCTGATTTAGTTACTCGAAGGCCATCTTAGACGAGAGGTTCGTCGGCCCCAGAATATTCTCACTCAACCTTCCATTCACCGAGACGAAAAATGACCCCTGAATGCCAACCTTATCAATCCCACCCCATGGCATCTCCGGTTCTGTCACATTGACACACTGCGTCCTCTCACATCAGCAATGCACATCTCAATACGTGAAGCGAATTCCTCGATACAAAGTGCCATCAACCTTCCCGCCTTTGCAAATCCCAAATCAGTCGTAGCAGAAACACATGCGAATGTTGCGGACCTTACAAGACGTCAGAAAGTCAACTAACCTGATCAACAATCTCCTTAGCCTTCCTCAAGATATCCAAATAATTAAACATGTCCGCATCGTGGTCGTTCGAACAGCTCATGAGTATGATACAATCGCCCGCTCGCCACCATTTTGGCACTTGCACGCCGATGCGCTGGTTTCGGCTGAAGCGGTAGCGGTTTGTGAAGCCTGCAGGCATTATGAGACTCACCTTTTCCCCTAGGTTGGGGAGGAATATGAAAGTTGAGGAAGTTTACAAGGCTCCTTCACGAGACTCGAACAACAGATGGACAAGTTGAGTACTCACCAGGCTCGGCGATGAGTTCGCGTAGCGCGGCTTTGCAGTCGTGGAGGTTGGTGAGCTGGAGGGTGGGGCTCTCGCCTGGGAAGAAGCAATGAGGTATTATTACACTGAGGGAGGTGGGGAGGAGGAGAAGTGTGAGGAGTGTGCGTGGAGGGGATGAGAGGGGGAAATGCATGCTGGTGGAAGGGGTGCGTGGGTTCAAAGCGAGAGTTGTCTGCTTTTGGCAATGGAGAAGAGTGGTGTCTGAGGGTTTTCGAGGGCTGGAGGTTGAAGGCGCATATACGCACGAGGATTACCGATAGGCGTATGATATGACGTGCAAGCTGGCTGGTCGGGTCGGGTCGCAGGCGGATATCGGGATTGCATTCTTGATAGGCTTGTGGGTGAGTGGTCGTCAATTCTCCGAGGATCGATATCGAGCTCGTACTGGCGTGTAGTGGTGTTGCGGCTAAGTTTTGATGCAGGTGTTCTTCACCCCAATTCAGAATGGCGGCTTGCAAGCTCTCCGGTCGAGACTACTCTTATGGCAGCAGATGTCACTGCGAATCGCTGCTTCGGTCCATGATGTTCCAAGTGCGGCTGCCTCCTCGCCAGCTATCCCAAAGGAAGGCGAGTCTGCCTCTGTATCCTCCGCCAAGAGCCAATACATGCACTCCATCACGCACGCATACTTAAAAGCACCTTGCGTCGCGAAAATCGCCGCTGCAGCGAAGCCATGGGCACATTGGCAGAACTACGGGAGAGTTTGGATACTTTATACTGGAAGTCGTCTTCAGCCCTAAAATTCTTGGCAGGTACTTGACATCAACCTCCACACCTCCCGCATTCCGCCATGGGTCACTCCCCTCGCCCCTACACTTTACATATGGCTCTAGATAAGGGTCGGCCGAGACTCCGGGTCATCGTCTTTACTGGCATTTCCTTTCTCGCTATATTCTAGCGAGCCATAGGCCGAGGAATCCCAGCGACTGTAAAACGGGTTTGCGACTCGTTCAAAGAGAGTGGATCATGACATCTATCGGACGAGATGGCAAAGGGGTGGCAAGGCTTTCTGCGGACGTGCGGCAGACATGGACTATCCGTGATAGACCGTCTGTACATTGGACAGGTCCAACGAGTGTGTGCCATTTGATCAGGGTACTGTACGGAGGGTCGAGGGAGCCAAGTTAGGTCCCTGCTTGATGAGATAGCTCAAATGGGAGCTTCTCTGGAAAATCCATGCTCAGAACTGGCTAGGATTTTGTGGTGTGCCAAAGAACAATTGGTGCACATCGCATGGTAGTGCATAGTGTTCGGAACGTGCTGATCGTTCTCTATGGCTGCGCCGGCCGCGTGCAGAATTTCTTCCGAAGGTATGAACGATGGATCTCAATATTGCAATTACTGCTTCCCTCAGCATGTCTTTGAGCACACTTCAAACCTACTTGATCAATTCGAAAGAGCAAAATCCTTGTCACGCTGCGATTTGAAGCTGTTTCAGCAACTGCCGGCAAACCTTCAGTATCGACGGTTGCAATTGCTATACCTCTTCTCAGCCTTGCTGTTCTCAGACCAACGAAGAACAGGATTATCTGGCTCAAGTGGGTCTTCTGAATAAGCTCAGTATGGCCGAAGCGGTCGGTGTCGTCGCCAGCGGTATCGCGATTGGGACACTTGCGGCTCAGATCACCAGCAGCGTAATCAAGCTGAAATCGTACTGGGATCAAGTGCGTGATGCTCCGGAGGATATCAAGGACTTGATGGAACAAATCGACAATTACAATAATGTCTTGGCCCAACTCGAAGAAGGCCAACGGCAAAGTCCGATCCGAGTTTCATCCTGGATAGGACATCATTGTCCAATGCTCGCCCGTATTGCCAAAAAGCGGCAGACAGCCTCAGGCAGTTGATTGAAGAGCTGCACGCGGATTTAGACTCTAGTAGCAAGCTGAGGCGGAAGAAAGGATCACTGAAAGTGGCATTGAAAAGGGAGAAGATTGAGAAGTATAAGAAGAAGCTGGAAGAGGCTATCTCAATGCTAGTAATATCTCATCAACTCTATTATGGGTACGTCTGTCAGAACATTGGCGATCTTACCGTTCAACTGGATTTACCTATCGATCCCGTCGAATTCACCACTTCCGGACAAGTGTACACTGTTCCTGTGCGTTAATGCTCATCAGGGCCGTGACGCAGCTCAAGCTTGACTTTCTCATATCCAAAGTATCGCATATTACAGCACCCTCAGCTGCTCATCCACAGGGAACGTGCATCTCGACATTTCAGGCTACGTTCGATCCAAGTACTCAATCGACCAAAGCAGCCAATCCTTCGGCTGTGCCCTTTGGAAAAGTCAATGTTTTTGGCCAGCCTTGGACAATCTCCACTCTACTTGGAACTATAACATACTCTAAGAGAAGCTGCTCGTTCACCAAAACATGTCATATGGATGGAGTCCGTAGAACCGAAAAGAAGGAAGAAGTAATAGCACAGTATCGCGCTCCTGGATGGCTTATGAGCCGCGCTTGGGAAGTCCAAGCTTTCAAAGCTATCTCTGGTTGGACATTTCGGCCAAGAACATACAACGTGATTGATCGCCGTTCATCATTATTCGAATATGCAAGAGACGGCCACATTGAAGGTATTCACGAGCTCTTTCGCGATAAGAAAGCATCCCCTTATGATTGTGATCCCGCCGGCTTCACCGCTCTCCATGTACGCCAGATCCCTCAGTCCTAAAGGGACTTATTCGAAGCTGACTTCATAGATCGCCGCACGTCATAATGAACTCTCTACATGCAGACTGTTAATCAAGGAAGGTGCTGAGGTGGATCGTCCGACACATGAAGCGCAAATGTAAGTGCTGTCAATTTTTACCTTCCAAGTATCGGATACCCCGTACGCAATCAGAATGCGACATTACAGTAGCTAGTCATGAATCTCGTCTAGGCTGGAAGCCCACAGGAACCATGCCTGAGAGATTGTACGATCGGTAGCAAGCCATCCACCAACTAGCGACCGAGGGGACATCGACTAGAGCCATAGACTATGTGAGCTAATCGCTAGTGAAAACAGTACGCCGGCGCAGATGCAATTTACTGGGTTCAACATAGACGCTCCTACTAGTGAAGGTAAACAGGCCATGCTTGATACTGCGCGCTTACTGCTATGCGAAGGTGACCTCGAGCCCGCATATCGTCTCTATTCAGCTTGTATAGAAACCTTCACCCTCTGGCAGCAGAGGGTTGAACCCTCGTATTACGAGCTACCTTTGCATGAGCGCGTAAGGATTACATTTGGCATTTTCTGGATCGGCTGCCGGGGTGGGGAATCTGAAGTTTCTAGGGCAGCACTGACTCGTGATCAATTTCCAACCTCAGCTGTAAGCATGAGGAATAGCGAGGGCAGGACGCTTCTACACGCCGTAGCGGCGAACCTAGGTAGTAGCGGCCCAAGGAATCTAGTACTTCGCAAGCCTGGCGATGAATCCGTCACAGGTACCTGCCATGTCCCAACAGTGTCGCCTTCGCTAACTAAGGTCTAGGATGGCGGCGGATGCTCAGAGAACTGATCTGCGAAGGAGCAGATTGTCACGCTATCTCACGGGAATTGAGAACGCCTTTACTGGATCTGATTGCGCAATGCTTTGAGTATCATTGTGTTGGCATCAAGGGAACCCCTGCCTCCAATCTCGCCCATTGGGTGGAAGAACTTGATAATTGCGGCGTGGATTTAGAGGGGTACGGCCGAACAGAGACCATGCTCCTCGAGCAGGGATTCGTGTCTTCGAGTTTCCGAGATTGGGCGGCCTCTCCAGATCCCCGTAAACCGAAGGTACGACAGCGAGTGGCCGGCCTCAAGTACGGGAGGCGGCCAAGTGAATGGGAGATCACCATAGAAAGGTGCGAAGATCCACGAGCCGACGATTTAGAGCAGAGCATAGCGGGCGGCTGGATCGAAGACAGCGAGGTCCCGTCAGATGACTACGCTGAATCGAAGCAGGTGGGTGTTTTCCCAAGTGGAAGTTCAGTCCAACGAACAGAGATGCTTCCACTCCCCTCATGTGTCTACTTTCCTCGGTTTTAGGCTTAGCTAACTTGCTCTTTGATCTAGCCTTTAAGCATGCTTTCAGACAGTGCTGCTTGTAACGACAATTCGAATTCGCCATCACGAATACCATGTCTATCTTGAGTCGTGATGGCAGACAGTGGAGATCACCAGCAGCTTTGGTAAGCATGTTGCTGAAACTATTTGGCCCCTTTTAGTTCTAGTGGTTGCGAGGTGGGTCGTATCATGTTTGTTGTTCCTCGTCTAGCGTTTTGCTCTATATTTGGTTCTATGAGAGAATAGCTGTATTGGATTTTTATGATGTTTTCCTTGGGATAGAACCAGGAAGAAAAGACAAGAATTACGATGTTTGTTGTCATGATTGTGTTTTGGCTATCAACATAACCCTGTTAGATCTTTCGAAAGGGCGTCGCTATCGGATTCACGGTGCTGGAAATCTTCCCATATGTTAATATCGAGAGATCCAGATAGAGCAGGTGCCAATGCAGCCATCGCCGCCCGCGCTCATCGAGTCCTCGTGTGCCCAGCTTTGGAGGCTTATATCGGCATAACGAAAGCATTCTCGGTATCCGATACCAAACGAGCCGTCGACAGCTGGACTTTGAGACTTCACTCGCAAAAGATGTGAGGAGTATTCAATCATCTAAACCATCCATCGCAACGATCTTCCGCAGAGTTTTTTTTGTGAAAATTATACTAATCGTGTGCAATATACGAAGAGGCTAGTCTGAATTGGTGTGCTTTGCGATCTTACCCAAGCAATCTCATACAAAAAGGCCTCTAGCAAGGCGCCGCCACCCCGCCAGGAGACTCGGTGCAGATTTGCACGACTGCTTTGGCAGAAGTAGTCTTGTGGCTTTGACGTTGACCATATCCGCGGGTAAACAGTGGACTCCATCACTTGGCCAAAAGGGTTACTCTTCTCAGATGTGCTCTGCTGAATATTTCAATTCTGGACTGATATAAAGAGCACCCGATATGATGTTCTTTCAATCAACATTCTCATACTGATGTCTGGCCTACAACTCTACACGGTGCATTGCTAGCCATTGACGCCCGAGACTGCTATCCGTTCCCTGAATCTCACTCTTCCTATCTTCGAATCTGGTGGACTGCTGAAGATTTGGATACTCCGTTACTGTGAGTATTCCCCATTCTTGCTTCGGTCTCAAGACTCATGTACCGCGTCCCACCGAGAATAAAATTTACCGAGAGCAACATCAGACCCTATCGAATGGCATATTCGAGGCACCACTATGACCCTATTCTTGGACCCGAAACCCAAAAGCTACCTCTCACCGGCCGAAACCACAGCGCTCCTCACCCAGGTGCGGAAGCTGAGCGACGAGAAGGCCAAGACCACCCCGGTAGGGGAAATCTTCTGGTATCAAGACCCTTCTAATCACGAGGGCCCTCGCTTCGGACCCTATCTGAATGAGCTTATATGGGGAGATGTGTCACCTATTGTGAGCGCGTTGTTGGGATATTATGAGCGGTATGAAGTTTGGCTCGAAACGGCATTTGTGATTGAAGATTTGGAGAGGGGTGCGATGGGGTCTGGGATCGTGGAGCAAGGGGTGACCAGCCCATAGGAGGCAGTGGCAGCACATTAACATCATGAAGGGTTCGACAAGCATTGAGTGGCAAGGACAAAGGTTGACTTTTGGTAGTTGGTACTCACGGTCAGACCGTAGGCTAAGATGGATCTAGAAAGACTTAGGCTGGCTTGTTATCTTGCGTGGTCTTCATGTGTGGGCGCTGCTTTGGCAACTCGCACTCGGAGATAGCAGTCGCAGTCGCAGTCGCGAATAACGTGTGCTGAGAAAATCTCACAACTAAAACACCAACTTCGTCCCACATTAGTACTCCCCTCTCTCAACACAAGAGGCTAAGATGCAAGCAGCGGCTCGTATCTCATTAGTTGTGAGAAAAAACGCGAGGGCTGCATGACGCTGAATTTGAGAAGACATGAGATTATCTACGTCGTTGTTGCCTTTGGATCTAGGCAATGCAAGCTGAGCGCAACGAAAGCCTTCTGTATTAAGGGATCAAGGGACTTCTGTGATGACAGGTGTCTCTGGAGTCTCCTGCTGCTCAGATAGCAGATAGATAGATCTGACTGAGATATGAATATCCGCTAGTAGCACGAAGATCCTGCTTCTGTGCGTGGGTATGTGGGCTTAGACTGCTGAATTTGACTTGGAAGATGTAATGCTGAGCGGCCTGGGCTTGAAGCGATGGAAGTACACGTATGGGGACAAGAGGCGTAGATGTCACAGGATGATCATTAAAGGCCTGGGATTATAGTTCCATTACCAGGAGTGTGGTGACATGCTACCACTTATAAGGGAAGCTCGGAATTTTTGAGTGAGAAAGTAAGTGTAATGTTGCAAGCTTGATTAATGATCGATGGACGTCAGTGTAGTGCACACATCAATGTCATTCTAGCATAAGAGATCTGGTTGCCATGTCAGCAAGAAGTATTCTATCATAAGGATATCGGTTCGATCTACACAAGTAGGATACGTGACTGCTTTTAAGTACGTGTATCCATCCGCTAAAGGCCACCCGCGGTTACAGCCGCAATCGCTTTTCGGACTTCATCCCTTTGTACATCGCTTCATGAAAACAGCATGCCGCGCCATATATCTCCTTACGCCTGATCCGGGTATAGATGACAAATGTAAAAGGAGAATCGTGAAGGATAAGGCTGACTTATCGATCCCCACGACCCATTTCCTCCATCTTAGCCTTTAACTTGGCTCTCCGGGTCTTCTCCTTGGCTGCGGTAAAAGGTCAGTAAGTGGTTTTCGGATATTGGTCGAATAAAGATGATGGAAAGACACACCTTCGTCATACACACGCATCTCATGAAGACCCGAGCCAGCCTCTACCATTGGCAGGACGGGTACCTTCTTGTCAGTCACGACCTCCAGCAGAGCGGGGCCATCAGTCTCAATCAACCATCTGAGCTTCGCCTCAACATCGTCCGGCGCTATGCAGCGTCGAGCCTGTACACCCATCGCCTCACTCAGCTTAACAAAGTCGGGGTTCTTTTGATGAGTATGCGCGAATCGATCCTCGTAGAAGATGGACTGCCATTGCGTGACCATGCCCTGCTCTTCGTTATTGAGGATGATAATCTTAACGCCAATATTGAATTGAGCGGCCGTGCTGAGTTCGGTCTGGGTCATGCAGAAGGACGCATCGCCATCGATATCTATGACAAGAGCGTCGGGACGGGCTACTTTAGCACCAATGGCGGCTGGCAGGCCGAAGCCCATAGTTCCCAGACCACCAGATGTGATCATCGTTCTGGGATATCGCCATCGGAAGTGCTGGGCTGTCCACATTTGATGCTGGCCCACACCGGTTGTGATTACAGTTTCCTCTTTCAAATCCTGAGTCATGATGCTCAGCTTCTCAATTACGCTTTGGGGCTTGATGAGGCCGCCTGGGGTCTCTTTCTCGTAGGCGAAGGGTAAACGTTTCTTCCAATCGTTGATCTTGCTGAACCATTCCGGCCGTGAAGGTACCTCGTTGACATAGGGAAGTAGAATGGCGAGATTTGCGGCGACGTCGCCTTCGACAGCTTCAGTCGCCTGAACAACTTTGTTGATGTTTTTGGGCATGATTTCAAAGTGCACGATACCACCACGATTTTCTGCAGCTGCGGCTTTAGCTTGGGGCGCAAATTTAGCAATGCTTCCAGTCACACGGTCGTCGAATCGGGCACCCAGAGCAATCACGAGGTCTGCATCTTGCATTGCCATATTGGCGTACGGTGACCCATGCATGCCAAGCATATGTAGCGACTTTCCATCAAGCTCGTCGAAACCTCCAAGGCCTTGAACGGTAGTCGTAACGGGTATGCAGGCTTTATCCGCCAATTCTTTGAGAACTTTCGGTCCCTCTGGTAACGCGATCATACCTTGGCCGGCATAGATGACTGGCTTCTTGGCAATGTTGATCAATTTCGCAACACGTTGAATGGCCCCCTCAAGCTGCTTTTGACTCAAATCTCGTGCAGCCAAGCTGGCAGCACTAGGATGCGACGGGAGTGTACTGGCCATAGGAATCGCCTTCCGCAGAATTGCCGCCTGAACATCCTTCGGTAAGTCTACCAACACGGGTCCTGGTCTTCCGCTAGTCGCAATCTCGAACGCCTCTTTGATTCTCTTAGGAAGCTCGGCGACAGTCTTCACCATGACATTCCATTTGGTGCATGCCCTTGATATTCCTACGATATCCGCCTCTTGAAAAGCATCTGACCCGATAGCAGTTGTGACCACCTGACCGGAGAAGACGACTAATGGTGTCCCGTCAGAGAGGGCGTCCTGCATAGGGGTAACCACGTTGGTCGCTCCCGGTCCTGACGTGACTAGGACAACACCTGGTTTTCCACTGGCTCGGGCATAGCCTTCAGCCATATGGCCAGCTCCCTGTTCGTGCCGAGGTAGGATGAATTCGAAATGTTTCGAGTTGTAGATCGCGTCAAAGGTGGGTAGTATAGCACCTCCAGGATATCCGACTATTCAATGCTTCAGCCAAAAGTACCCAAGGTCCACACGGTATCACAAACAGATATGCTTTACGCCTTGCCGTAGCATCATCTCGTGAAATATTGCACCGCCAGTCATTCCGATGAAGCTGTGGACGTACAGGGTCAGCATCAGAACACCTCGGACACCCCAGCGACGAAAAAAGAGTCACACTCACGACTCATCCATCTCTGGCATCTGCTTGTATTGTAATGGCTGAACATCATTCCGCCTTGTCTCCTGGTTGAAAGCAGGACTCGGGACAGCCCTCTCTTGTCTGCATTTGAACACAGTCAATTTGAAATCCTACAAATACTACGATCGATGCCCACTTACGGAGCAGTGGCGGCAGCCGTACTCTGCCCTCTCCTCACAACATCCGCTTTCGAAGGTGAGGTTTGCCCTGTTCGCCTATATGGGGAGATGGCTGCCGTAGGGGCTGTAGAAGAAAAAGGTCGACATGATTGAGGCTTGCAAAGAGCGCTTACAGCATTATGAGCTGGGCGTGAGCGTAGCATCGTGTATGGACGAAAAGAAGGCGTGGTGGCAGCATGAAGTGTGTGAGTCAAACAAATGAAAGGTGGAGGAAGTTTGAAATGCCGTGTGGCTAAGATCGCAAAAGCGGGATCACGCGTTCCGGTATCGGCTATAAATCTTGGCATTTGTGGGGAAGACATTGACCAATCAAAGCAGACTTCATCTTCTACCTCAAGCTTGCTCCGAAAAGCTCTCTGAACTCGATTAAGCTACACCATGGGCTGGTTCTGGAAAAAAACCTCCAACTCATCCTCCTCTACCGACCCTCTCCGCGACCTCGACCCCTCCCTCCGTGACTTCCTCGACAAAGAATCCCCCGTAAAATACAAACCCGCTCCAACCCCAGAGCCCTCACCTCCAGAATCCACCTCCCCCGATGAAATCCCCTCCACAGAGAAACCCATCGTCCCCCCCCAATCCCTCTACCAAGACGGCCGTTATGCCCACCTATGGCGCAACTACCGCTCCCTCTCCGAAATCGAAAACGAAACCAAATCCGACCAAGAGAAGCTCGGCGACGTGCTCGCAGGCTACAAAGCGCGCAAAGCACAAATCGGGCGCGCCGCGATAGAGAACTGCGCCTTCGAGCAGATCCTGCTGGATGAATGCTTATCGAGTAACGACTTGAAATCAACGATGACGATGTGTAGGAAGGAGACGAGGGTATTCGAAAGGTGTTATACCATGCAAGCCGTACGCTACCATCCCATCTCCCCACAATTCAACTTACGATCGTGGGAGCTCAAATCATAAAATGGGCCCCGCACTGATGGTATCTCAGAGATTCCTAAAAGCCCTCGGCTACCTCTCCACCTACGAGCGCCCCCCCGAAATCGACGAGCAAATCCAAATGCACGCCGACACCCTCTTCCACCGCATGCTCGCCCAGGAAAAAGCAATCGCAGACGCCAAAGCCGCCGGTGAGCCCGAACCCACCTTCGCGCCTATCCTCGGTCCCGAAACCCCACCTATACCACACCCTCTCCCCCAATCCCCAGAAACTACAACACCATCTACCGATGACCCCACACCAACCGCGCCCGCAACCACCACCGCACCCGAAAACGACACCCTCCCCACCCTCTCACCCACAACACAATCCCTCCTCAACGCCGCCGCGCAGCAGAAGTTACGCGACAAGTTAAAAGATATGGCGCCCTACGAGCGCGAACTCGAGGAGCGGGGCGTGCAGATGGAGGCGCGGACGGCGAGTGATATAGCGGTGCAGATGAAGGAGGTAGAAGCCGGGAGGAAGAAGAGGAGAGAGGAGGGGAATGGGACGGCTGCTGATACCGTTGCTGGGTGGTTTGGGTGGTGAGATATGAACCATTTGGGACATTTAGACTTCTACAGCGCGGTGGGCGCATATGTAAACGTAAGAACTCTCGGATATGGAAGCATAGTTGGTAAGCGAGGAGCGATCTGTATGTCACAGCAAGTTTCATTATGTGTCGGCCCTGCTTCGAGCTTTAGGCCCTTCTAAAGCCTATGTTCAAAATATCACAAATGCTCCGCCACCCAAACGAAAACGCCCGCTTGATGCACTCATTATGGAAGCAAACGAAGCAACGCAATCATCCAGGCCAAGCTCCCTGCTGTGGCTGAGGCTGTCCTGGCCGTGGAAACACAGGCATAGTAGGCAATTGCTCGAATCCCCCCATCGTGCCTTGCCCAGCCTGCCACCCCTGGCCTGTCTGCTGGTTGGTGAATACGCTCTGTCGGAATGGGTTGGTACCGGTAGGTGTTGATGTTAGAGGTTGAGCTGGAGCGAAAGGGGAGTTGGAGTTGGGGGGTAAGGTGTTGTTGCGGGCGAAAGGGTTGGTGCCTGTTTTGTGGGGTGTCATCGGAGCGGAGGCTGGCTGCTGCTGCGGCAATTGTGTTTGCGGAGAAGGTGAGATGAATGGTGTGCTTTGCGGCTGTTGCTGCTGAGGCGGTGGCGAGGTAAAGGGTGATCCGCCAGTGGCTTGCGATGCGAAAGGGGGAATTTGTATCAGGGTAGAAGATTGACCAGTAATATCTCGAGCGAAAGGATTGGTGGACTGCGGGCTTGTTGGTGAAGCAACGGGTGGTAGGGTCGAGTAAGAGGGCATTGAAGCTCCCGTAGGCATGGTGGACTGTCGAAATGGATTACTGGATCCGGTAGTCATGGATCGCTGTGGAGGGCTAAAGGACTGCTGTCCAGGGTTGAAAGGCTGCGGGCCGGTGTTGAAAGATTGCTGCGGTTGGGGGAATTGAGAGCCAGTGTGTTGAGGCATACTGGAGAAAGCGTCTTGCTGTTGCTGCGGTTGAGGAAATTGAGAGCCAGTGTTTTGAGGCATACTGGAGAAAGCGTCTTGCTGTTGCTGGAATTGAGAAACCCCATTCTCAGGGATAGTGGAGAAAGTACTCTGCGGTTGAGCGAATGACTGCTGGGTGTACCCACCAAACCTAGTCCCAGTGACGTCTTGCTGCACTGGCTGCTGCGTTAGGTGCGGGGCAAAAGGATTTCCACTCCCAAAGGCTCCATCATTCTGTGATTGCGGTTGTTGCCCGTTCTGCGCCAAATAATTGTGCTGCTGGGGGAGGACTCCAGTTTGCTGAAGCTGCTGTTGTTGCTGGTATTGAGGACCAACCCCAAAGTTGGGCACTTGCTGCTGCTGCTGCGGTGCCGATGCCATCGGCTGCTGATTTGTTTCGATAGACGCGAAGAAATCTATCAGGTCTGGAGCAGGACCTGAAGGCCTCCGTTCCGGTGGTGCTGCTTGAACAGTTTTCGGCTCTGGAAAATTGCTACTCGATCCTCCTTTGTTCATAGGTGCTTTTGTTGGTCTGTCCGATAGAGTAGTGGCTCCGTTGCCCGTTTTCTTCCCGCTCTTCTTAGCTTCTTGTTGTGCCAGATATTGCCGCCTGTTGACCTCAAAGTCCTGGTCGTTGAGATATTCTTCCAACGATGATGTCAAGCTGGTGGGAGCGTGTTTGAGCTTTGGGATCTCAAGACGGGTCGCGTTCTCGTATTGCCTGGCAGTGCTCAGGAACTCAACAACCATGTTCGTTTGCTTGGTGAAGGTCTTATAGATTCCAAGCGCCCTTTCTGCATCGTATCTTGACATTTCAAAGTAGTGCTCTGGAGCCCAAATCAGCGAAGCTGTATATGCCTCCTGGAGAGAATAAGCTCACCCAAAACGTTGATGGTTCCCTCGTTCATGACACCATATAACACTAGAAGATCCATGGTGAGCAGGCGGAACGCGCACACGGTGATCTCATTTTCTGCTTCCGTACTCAGAAGCTAGCGCGGACAGTCAGCGAGCACAGCACACGCTTGACTAGTTCAGTATCGTAGGACCCTCACATCACACTGCAGCAGCTTAAAAATTTGACTCTGGACAGCCTCGGTCTCCCTGAGCAAACCCTTGTCAATGGTTTGTCTCTTTAAGCGCCCAACACCTTCTCTGACCCAGTCAATCCTGGTATCTTTGTATGCCTTCGCTCGAGCCAGCATGTAGGTGTAATAATGCCTAATATTAGTCCCTTGGACCTGTACTGTGCTCCCAAGTGCGATCAGTACAACCCCTCAACGAAGACTTCGCGAGGCAGAGAGCCGCCATATTCATACATGCATGTAGACGCACCCTCAGTCGGCCCTCTCGCCGACGCCATATTGTATTCTTTGGACGTACCATCTGAGAAATTGCTTATTGCAAGCTTCGAGGGCGAGTCGGCAACATATTTCAAGGTGACATTCGGTTCTCCTTCTCTTATCATCAGATGCACTATGATGAGCGCCTTGAAGACGATTGTCCATGTTGAATCTCGCAATCGATTCTGCAGCGCTCGGAAGATTTCTGCGACTCCTGCTTCGCCTGCGTGAGTCGCAATGAGGATGTGCTCGACATATTTAGATTTAGGTGGGGCGAGCTATCCATAGATAGTCAGCGATGCAACGTGCAATCTAGGAAGCTGACAGCTTGCCTTGATCTTAGTTCCACCTTTCACTGACTTCTCGAAGGAACCGGACATTGCGGGAGAACGGCGCGACATTGATGCTGGACGGGCTGGGCGATTTGGCACTCAAGCGTAGCTTGAAAGGACGGTAGAGACTGGTACACCCGTGCTTGGGGTATCATAAAAGCCCCGACCTCAAGGTCATCATGTTCTGCGGAGGATTTGCTGCGTAGCTCGTAAAGCTCGTGAAGGGCGCAGGTGTCAATGATGGAGCGGGATAAGTGAGCGTCCTCGAAGCAAGCACGAATCATAGATACAGTAGCCCCTTTGTTTTGCTCAAGTCTGGGTATCTTATGATTGTGGTCTCTGTCCTGAAGGTCGCAACAACAGTTCGCGGCTGTACAATCGGGTCGGGATCGACGCCTGAATTCTAGATCTAGCTTGCCTACATTGACGGTGCTTGGCGCCAAATGTCTCAAATGTCTACTGAGAATATCTGCCTGTACGGGTGCTCGTCGTTGTAACGTTAAGCTATCATGAGCGAGTGTCTGATGCAAGACTGTATGCACTTTCACGTAGCATAGTTCTACCGTGAGGTAAGCATCGATGAGGCATATTGGCCCGTGGAATGGGAACGAGCTCAACAAGTGACAAATTAAATTTGGCGCTGTTGTTACGTCCTCTCATCCAGAGAAAGGCCTAAACAGCCAGGCAATGATGGACTGTTGACAGCTCCCGCTTAATCTGCCGCTCAGCGATTGTGACCCTCAGATATTGGTTTGAGCTGAGCATCAAGCGCGCTAACGGCTGGAAAATGAGAGGGCAAAAGAGGCCTTCGAATGCATCCTGAAGCAAGAAACGAAGTAGTCACGAGGAGTATTGTTATCCATGTCACTAGACTTATCGATTATATACAGGCTTGTGTGTTGCATGAGTTGGAGCCCGATCCTCCGCAGTAGCCCAGAATGGCCGGACATCGTCTGTCGGAGAACACCTTCCAAGCATGAGGATCAGAGATGCCTTCATCACGTCCGTTAAGGTAACAAGGTGTGTGTGCCGAACGCCTATCTCATCCTACCACTCGTCACCAGCAAGCAAGCCACTTGAGCCCGGTAAAGGGAGAGCCGCCGTTGGATCAGGGAGGAGGCTCATATGGTACACTCTAGGCTTTCATCATCTGGTGCAGGAATTAGTAGGGCTGTCACTTTAGCAAGACGAGGCAGGAGCATTGACTCACTTGTTCAAAACTTGGAAGGATGAAGAAGAATGGTTTGGGGACGTTCTGTGCGGAGGTTTTGCACCCCGACATGCTGCGCTAGCCGAATGAGGGAATTAGCTTCGGGCAACATTTGGCCCAATACACTTAGCACATTGGGCCAACCTTCACACGAACGGCACCTGAAAATCATAGGGATCCTTCGATATCTGAGAGACACGATTGGATAGAAGGTTTATGTCCCTACTCTTGCGCGAGAGACTCTGCGCCAGCTACATTGAGACTTCGAGGCTCTGTCGTCCGTCCAAAAGGAGGAACATTGGAGATTGCGTTCCCCGTCCCCAATATGTCTACGAGCGGCAACACCAATGTCTCGAGAGCAAAGGGCGCCGGTCTTTCCATCGGACCCGATGCTTGGGGGAGAACAATGTGGAGGGTTCGTCGTCTCAATCGGTTTTAGAACGATACAGAAGCTCGTGTACGTTCTACCCGGGCCATCACTGGAATGGACGATGACAACGCGGGTTTAATGGCCTCATAGTTGACATACCTAAATCTACCAACAACATATCCAAGATTTCACACGTTTACAGTCTCGGTTCCAAAAGCAACAACGTGACTCTGCATGGTTACCTAGTATCCCGTCGCGACCTGTCAAAAAATCTTGTGTTCGCGACTCTCGCTGGCCCTTCGTATATTGCACAAGTACAAATCGTCTCGTCTCTCGGCAACGCCGAGGATGGCTTCCAAACAGATGAAACGGTGCGGTCCGCACACGAGAAATTGAGGTCCATACAATTACATACGCCAGTCGCTCTTGAGGGCCTCATAAAACCAAGATCTACTAGTTATCGTACAAGCAAGAGCCGGCGGAACCCGTCGTCATTTGTGGAAGATTTTGAAGTGGTACTTCATGATGTGCATATTCTCAATGACTTCCCCAGCGACCTCATAATCACTCCAGATACGGTATTCGGGCCGGAACAACGCCAATTACAAATACGCACAGAGAGGCATATATACGACGCGCTTACCTTGCGTAGTGGGATTAAGACCAAGTGGGTAGAATTGCTCGACCATATGGGTTTTACCGAAGTGGAAACGCCGCTACTTTTCAAGTCCACGTCTGAAGGTGCAAGAGAGTTTATCGTTCCCTCCAGGAAAAAGGGTCTGGCTTATGCCTTACCTCAAAGCCCGCAACAGTTCAAGCAGATTCTTATGGCAAGCGGAATCCCTAGATACTATCAATTCGCGAAATGT
>JAABUK010005584.1_pt1 | contig 19402 bp, 18 predicted proteins | sample 5559141 | NCBI WGS metagenome assembly JAABUK01 (sample SAMN10711869, study PRJNA513367) | rock metagenome | isolation source: Antarctica rocks | place: Antarctica: Victoria Land, Pudding Butte nord | collected 2016-01-03 | reverse complement strand
GGTACTGCGCCTGGCCCAGGAGCTGCGCACGGAGTTCCCGACCCTGCACGGGCTGCGCGACGTGCTGCGGCGCGAGGGCTTGCTGGTGACGGCGGAGCTGCCCGCAACCGCGACGGAAAAGAAGAAAAGCGGGCGTCAGCCCAGGTCACAGTAGTTGTCCATACTGCGCCGCCGCCACCCGCAACCGCTTGCCCAAGCGCTCGCGTAAGCCGGCTGGAGCCAGCACCTCCACATCCTCCCCGAAGCTCAGTAGCAGCGTTTCCAGTTCCAGTGTGGGCACTACGCGCAGGCTAACTTCCAACGCCTCGGCCGTATCAGCCAGCACCTGTTGGCTGGGGTGCAGCGGCTTGGTGCGTACGTACTGCCCCCGCCCGGCCCGAAACCGCAGTTGCACCAGTTCCGTAGCCGTGCCCTCGGCGGGCGCGGCGGCCCCTATCACGTCGGCAAACCGGGCAGCTATATTGGCCGGTGGCGGCAGATAGGGCTGCTTGGCATCGGGCTGCACGCTTTCGATGCGGTCGAGGGCGTAGGTACTCAGCCCCGGCCGTCCCGTGCCCTGCCCAATCAGAAACCAACGGTGGTTGTACTGCTTCAGCAAATAGGGCTGCACGGTAGCTGCCCAGGCTTCGGCCGCGCCGAAGGGCCGGTAGCGCAACGCCAGCACCTGCCGCCCCCGAATGGCCCGGTACAGCGGCCTCAGCCACCGCGTGCCCACGTAGTCGGGTACCTGCTCGAACCAGATAAGCTGCCGCGCCGGCTCGGCATCGGCCCGCGCCTGCAAATGCCCCTCCACGCGCCGGGCCAGCTCATGCAGCTCGTCGCCCAGCCCCAGGCCCTCAAACTGTTGCAGCAAGCCCAGCACCTGCCGTAGCACGGCCGCATCGTCGCTCACCAGCGGGCTGTTGAAAAGGCTAAAGCCTGGCTCGTCGTAATAATATCCCTGGTCGCGGCCATACGCGAGGGGCGCGTTGTATTCCTCGCGCATGGCCTTTAGGTCAAGATTAAACTGGCTTTTACCGAACGTGCGCCCGGTAGCCTGGAAAAAATCGTCGGCTACCGTTTTCAATAGTAAGGCTGGTGTCCAACATACTTGCCGCCGTTGCAGGCAGGCATCAATCAAGCGGAGCCGTAAGGTGGGCGTTTTTACGACGGGCATAAATTATGTTGAAAAGTTTTTGCCAATGCAAATAGGCTGCATTGGTGGGTAGTTGGTTTGCAGCATGAACCAGCCCGCTACGTCCGCCACCCCCGCATTTTCCGCCGCCCAAAGTACGCCCCCGTTCGGGCCTGACCTCGGGCTGGGTACCGCCTGCTGCCCACGTTGCGCAGGCAGCGGCTACCTGCGGCAGTTTCGCCACGTTGAGGGCGGCCGGTGCTTCCGCTGTGGCGGGGCGGGGTCGCTGTCGGGGCGGCAGGCCGCGTAAAAAACATTTTTTGACAATGCAGATAGGCTGCATTACCAGCTTTCACCTTTGCTACGAACTCAACGCTAACCAATATCCCCTATGCGCCTCTACGACCTCGATACTACGTTTACGTTTGGCATTCATCAGAACTTGACGGTGGAGCAAGTACTGGCGGCATATCCTGGTTACGTGGTTTTTTGCGTGCAAGTACTCGACCATTTTGTCTTGCGTCGCGCCGATGTGGAAGCTTGGCAAGAGCAGTTCCCGATGCTGCGCCAGAAAATGACCGCCGCTGCCTGGGCTAGGATTGATGAAAAGGAAGTTGTTCTAAATGCTCCCGACGAAGACGACTACGATGACCGCGACGACGACAACTACTCCTACAACGCCCGTGACGCTGAACGTGACACTTTCGATGCCCTCACCGATGGGCAGTATGGTGACTACGATGACTGGGGTGGCGATATGGACCATTTGCGGGATGCAATGGGGTATTAACATGTAGCTTCGCGCCGCCTAGCTGGTGGGAAGCTCCAATACCAATTATTTACCGGCTACCGAATTGCGGTGGCCGTTCGCTCTTTGAAAGTACCTGCGTCTGGATTTTCGATTTAGTTGCGGCGCTACGCCGCGCATTACTCAATGGTAGTATAAGACGGAGCCTGTTATTAGCTGCTCGCTGCCTGTATCCAAATCAGGCTGAGTTGCTGAGCTGGCTGAAAGCTGAACTCCTGAGAGCCAAAAACTCCATAGTCTACCGCCAAATCGCGGGCCGCTACCAGCAGCAGCTGTGCGGATGTATACTGGGAATCTCCGGCAGGTACTTTCTTCGAGCGACTTTCTACTCAACCACCTGGGCCACGCAATGGCCTACTCCTGGCAATATGTCTTCTGCTAATGCTTCTATTTCACAGGCACCTGTTTCGGGAGAGATTGCCGAAATAATAAGCAGTACGGAACTCGCTACGCTTTTTTGCGGGGCAAAAGATGTCTATGGTCTGGCTCATGCCCTTAACGCGGCGCAGCCTCTGCATCAGCGCCATTATCCCCATAGTAAGCCCCGGCCCGTAACAGCAAAGGTGTTAAACTATTACGTTTACGGGAAAGCAGAGCGTTACTCCACATTCAAGCTACGGAAACGGCAAGCCGGTGAATTTCGGGAAGTAAAGGCACCCGAGCCAGTGCTGAAACGCCTGCAACGCCTGCTACTGCTGTGTCTGACTGCTAGCTTTCCAAACTTTGACAAGGCGGCACATGGCTTTGTGCCCGGCCGGAGCGTGCTTACCAATGCCACGCCCCATGTGGGCCGGCGGCTGGTGCTAAACGTGGATATTCGCCAGTTTTTCCCCAGCACTACTGCCGGCCGGGTAGCCAGCGTACTACAACTCAAACCTTTTGAGTTAGAAAAGTCCGTGGCCTACCTGGTAGCAAACTTGTGTTGCGACCAGGGCAGCTTGCCGCAGGGTGCGCCCACGTCGCCCTTTCTGGCCAATCTGGTTTGTCAAAAGCTTGACCGCCGCCTGCGCCAGTTAGCTACCCGCTATTATTGCACTTACACGCGCTACGCCGACGATTTAACGTTTTCCAGTAGCCGTAGCGTCTTTACCGAGCAGTTTCATAATGAATTGAGCACGGAGATTACAAAAGCCGGCTACGAGCTAAACGAGAAGAAAGAGCGCCTGCAAACTCGTGGAATGCGGCAGGAAGTAACTGGTGTAGTTGTGAACCAAAAGCCTAACGTGTCGCGAAAGTACCGGCGGCAACTACGGGCCATCCTGCACAATTGGTCGAAGGACAAAGAAAAAGCCATCGCTAAATTTCACGAAACTTACGCGAGTAGTGCTGGTAGCCGACGTCGCCGGGGGCGGTTACCCAGCCTAGCGCGAGTAATGGCGGGTAAAATTGCTTACTTGGGAATGATACGGGGTAAGGAGGATGAACTGTATCAAAGGTTTGCTCACTATCTTGCCCTACAAATTAATTCCGATTATGCTGAAATTCAGCAGGCTCTTGATATTCTCTCTCAGATTAGTGCCTTGTAATGAGCCAGCAGCTTATTAGCAACTTGCAACAACAGATTGAGCAATTGAAATTACCCGTTAATCAAAAGGGATTAATACAGTTGTTAAATCAGCGTTTGTTAAAACTAGGGGACAAACTACAAGCTAGTGAAGAAGAAAAGCAGGTGATTAAGGTAGAGGACCTACTACTAGACTTGCAAAAGGACATTTCTGCTATACGCCAGATAGTATCCCTTAAAGCTGATGTTTCTATTGATTACGAAAAAATCACTAACACTCCAACGCAGAAACAGCTTCTTACAGATAATTTATCGATGGAGCAAACTGCTTTAGACATGACAGGTAACGATGTAAGTCGAATTTATAATTTCTGCTCAAAAGCTACCCTTCAAATTGAAAACTTACTAAATTACTTCTACTGGCGCAGATACAATAGTTTTAGTGATTTTATTACAATGCTTAAATAGAGTTACTATGAGCTGGTTATCAGAGCATTACAGGTATTAAGTAATTCCAGATTATTGCGCCTATTTTACATTTCCGCTATTTCAGCACGGCTGAGCCTTTTCTGAGCACTTTTTAGCGTCTTATAGTGACTGTATTATTTCAGCCCAAATGCTTACTCAATTAAGCTTAGGTTGCATATGCCTGATTTTCAAGCGATAGTAACTCTAATCATATAATACAGAATTTTATAATAATAAAATGCCCAGGAAAATTTCTGATGTTGAATTGCATTCAAAAATGAATGCTTTTGAGATGGAATTTCACTACCCAACTGGAATACAAGATTCAAAATTGAAGATAATAAGAAAGATTAGAAATTTAGATGCTCATCGCTGTTCTGTTCTATTGGAAAATTATGACGAGCACTTTGCTAAGTATGAAGAACTGAAAGCTAAATGCATTCGGTTTTATCAACAGCAGGGCACACATTTTCCTAAAACTCCAGCCGACAAAAGGATTGAAGAACAAGGTGAATTAGCCGAATTCATTAAGAACAGAAATTTTGGCTTAGTTCGTGAGGAAGTTAGAGATCTTTACGAAAAGATTACTGCATTCCTGCTCCCTGTGGATTAGAATAATACATAAAATTATTAACATAATAAAGATTTTTAGCAATGCAGCAAGACCTGTTCGCCGCCCCCGACCCGTCCCGGCGCGAGAAGCTGGGGCACAGCAGCATTCACTACAAAGAAGCTGGCTCCATTCTCTCGCCCGCCACGGGGTTTATGGACAGCTACGACTTCACCCTGAACCCGTATTCCGGTTGTTCGTTTGGGTGTTCTTATTGCTACGCCGCTTTTTTTGCCCGCGACAACGTGCAGCGCGAGCAGTGGGGCTATTGGGTGAATGTGAAGGAAAATGGCCTAGCCCTGCTGAAAAAGCGCCGCAAAAAGCCGCTGCTCGATAAAGCGGTGTATATGAGCAGCGTAACCGACCCGTACCAGCCCATTGAAAAAGAATTGCAGCTCACCCGCGACCTGCTGCGCGAGTTGGCCGACTATCACCAGATACGGCTGGTGGTGCAAACCCGCAGCCCGCTCGTTACCCGCGACGTGGATTTGTTTGCGCGGTTTTCGGTGGTGCAGGTAAACATGACCATTACCACCGACAGCGAACGGGTCCGCAAAGTATTTGAGCCGCTGTGTCCCGGCAACAAGGTGCGGCTGCAAGCCATTCAGCAAGTGCGGGAAGCGGGCATTCCGGCCTGCATCACCATGACCCCACTGCTGCCCGTGGAGGATGCCCACGCTTTTGCCCAATCGCTGTTGGCCACCGGCATCAGCCGCTTCATTGTGCAGCCGTTCCACGCCGACCGGGGCAAGTTTACGGCCGGCACCCGCGACGAAGCCCTGCGCCTCACGCAGGAATTGGACTGGACCACGGAACGCTACGCGGAAGTGGTGGCTATCATCAAGCAATACATTCCTGGGATAGGAGAAGGAAAATCGGGGTTCGCCGCCATTTAATCCTTAATCCGTTACTGCTTCGCTGCTTATGCCTCCACAGCTACTTCCTTGGCTACAAAATCAGCAAGCCCGGCTCGATGAGCTGATTTACCAGGCGGCTAACCGCTACTACCGGACGCAGCGCGACCAGCAGCGCTTCACTAATCTCGACCACGACATTGAGGCGACGACGGAAGAGTCGTTTCTACTAAGCGCGGGCCATGATTTGTGCTACGACCGACCCACCATCGGCTATACGTACTCACTGTGGTACCACGCCCGGCGGGTCAATACGTTTTTGCGATACTTCCTGAAAGAGTTATCGGCTGCCGACCCCACTATCCCGCTTGATGTATTCGACCTCGGGGCCGGTACCGGCGCGGTGCAATGGGCCGTGGGGCTGGTGTATGCGGGCCTGAAAGCCTGCGGCTTGCCTACCCCCCGGCTGCACATCATCAACGTAGATTCCAGCGCCTTTATGCTGGACTACAACCGTAATTTTTTGTGGCCCAAATTTCTGGCTGCTTACCCGGCCTGCCAGGATATCAACTGCTCGTTCAGCGTCAATTCATGGAACACGCCGGCCGAGGGCCACGGGGGCGCGGCCTGGGTAGTATCGAGCTATTTGTTCGACCACGCCGAAAACCAGGATTTCCTGGCCGACGGCTTCCAGGCGCTGGTACGGCTCTACAAGCCCGAGCGGGTGCTGATGCTCACCTCCGACCAAACGGCCAAAACCAAGCAGTTGCATCAGGTGGCCGAGGCGGTGGAGGCCGTAGGCTACCAACTGGCTACTTACCAGTCTGATAAGCCGTTATTCAGCGGTGTGATGCCCTGGGTTACGAAGCTGCGCCGCGCCCTGCGCGAACGGCGGCAATTAAATGTGCCTTACAAAGAAGTAACCTGGGACGACCATAGTTTTGCGGCGTTGGCACTGGCCCGCACCCAATCGGCGCTGGTGTTTTCCGCCGATTCGCCGGCCGCCATCCGGGAGTGGAACCTATACTTGGCCCCGCTGGTAGTGCGGCGCGACATTGCCCTCAACGAGCAGCAGCGCAAGGCCGCCGAGCACGCCGACCGCCCAGCTATTATTTCGGGGCCGGCGGGCTGCGGCAAGAGTGTGGTTATCACCGAGCGCATCCGCAATCTGGTAGAAGCTCGTGGGTATGACCCCAAGCTGCAAATTTTGCTTTGCTCGTTCAACAAGGCGCTGATTGCAACGCTGACGCAGTGGCTGCGCGAGCTGCTGGACGAACAAAAATGCACGCCCACGCTGGATGGGTTTCGCTTCAAAGGCTCGGTGCTGCGCAATATTTCGTGCCTGTGGTTTGATGTATTGCCGACGCGCTTGGGCAACCTTAAAGGCAACGTAGAGCTGGGTAGCTGGCATTTCAGCAAGATGCAGCACGCAGCGCAACGGGTGCGGCTCAAGCATCAGTTACCCGCCGAAAAACATACTGATGTTCTCCACCCTGATTTTCTACTTGAAGAGTTCCATCGGGTGTATTACGGCTTGGGATATGATACTGACAACCAATACCTAACTCAGCCCCGGCCGGGCCGCGGAAAATCACCCAAGCTGGATGCGGGCAAAACGCGCCGCCAACTGGTTGCCGACTGTTTTGACCTCTACTTGCTCGACCTCAAACAAGTGGGGTCGTTCACCAGCAAGCGCCTCGCCTTCTTGCAGCAGCTACGCCACGGCAACCATTCGCTAAAATATGACTACCTCTTTGTAGACGAGTTTCAGGATTGTACCCCCGCCGATTTCGAGATATTTCAGCACCTGCTGCACAACCCCGACCATTTGGTGCTAGCCGGCGACCTAGCGCAGTCGGTACAGATTGGCCGTAGCAGCGCGGCCAAAATTCCTCGCCTGGAAGGCATGGTACAGCGTCGCGTGCCGCACCGGTTGCAAGGCTCGTACCGCTTGCCGTTTCGTATCAGCGAAGCCATTCGAGGCATTTCCGAGCATATCAATACGCTGTATGAAGGTGATTCATCGGCCGGCGTTATCGCGCCCTACAAAGGCTCGCCACCCGGTGCCCGCCCCGTGTTAGTGTACGCCGAAAACATACCACAATTGGCTGACAAACTGGCTGAAATCATCCAATCCTACGCTTGTTTCAGCTTAAAGGAAATAGCGATTCTGGAAAAGGACGAGTTGCTGCGACTAGCGCTGAAGGAGCGTCTAAATGATGAGATTCCCATAGAAACCGATACCATTCTCAAGCTGAAAGGGCTAGAGAAAACCTGCGTCGTGTGGTCTACCCGCGCCGCCATCGAGCACCGTGGTGAAGTATTTGAGTTTACCTATACTATTCTCACGCGCACTTCCTGCCTGTTGCTCATCACGATTACGCCAGACACGCAGGAGATGTATTTTCCCGTTTTGAAGCAATTGCGGGCTGACCGACTGATTTGCTGGGACGCTGCGTCAAAACAGCAATTATCTGGTATTCAAGCGCGAGCGGCAGATGTAAATGTTCAGGCAGACGAGCAGGATGAGTAGACTGTTAGTGCTGGCCTTTACCTGGCAAAGTCCAGGCTAAACCATTTTATCAACCTGCTGGCTTTTGCTTCAATACCAGTGATGGATTTTCACCGCGCACTGCCTACGCCCACCGCGCCGCGCTGATGGCTTCTACTCCTTCAATCGGCATCAATGACCGCGCCCGCCGAATCTTCCCGTTACTTCGCGCCGTGACTACGACTTCTGCGCTTTTACTCTTTCGCCGGCAAAACCTGGCCCCTACCCTCCTCTTCACGCTGCGCTGGCTGCTACTAGCCGCCCTGGTGGGCGCGCTGGCCGGCACCGCCTCGGCGGGCTTCTTAGTGAGCCTGGAACGGGTGACCAGCTGGCGCACGGCCCACCCCTGGGCGCTGGCGCTGCTGCCGGCGGGCGGCCTGGTGGTGGGCCTGGCCTACCACTACTTTGGCAACCGGGTGGTGAAGGGCAACAACCTCATCCTGGATGAGATACACAACCCCGGCGAGACGATTCCGCTGCGGCTGGTGCCGCTGGTGCTGGGCGGCACGCTACTCACGCACGGGTTTGGGGGCTCGGCGGGGCGCGAGGGCACGGCCGTGCAGATGGGCGCGGCTCTGGCCGACCAGCTGGCGCGCTGGCTGCCGCGCCGCGAGCGCCGGCTGCTGCTCATCGCGGGCATGAGCGCGGGCTTTGCCTCGGTGTTTGGGACGCCGCTGGCGGGCGCGGTGTTTGGGCTGGAGGTGTATTTACTGGGCCAGGTGCGCTACGAGGCCATTTTGCCGAGCTTCCTGGCCGCCGTGGTGGCCGATGCGGTGACGCGCGCCTGGGGCGTGGGCCACACCGCCTACCCCCCCCTGGCGGCGCTACCCCTCACGGCCGGCGGGCTGGGGGCCACGCTGCTGGCGGGCGCGCTGTTTGGGCTGGCGGCGCGGGCGTTTGCCGCGCTCACCCACGCCATTTCGAAGGCATTTGCCAAGGCCATCTCCTACCCCCCCCTGCGGCCGGTGGTGGGCGGCGCGCTGGTGGCGGCGGCCATGTGGGGCCTGGGCACCATGCGCTACGCCGGGCTGGGCGTGCCCGTCATCGTGGAGGCGTTTCAGCACCAGCTCGGTGCCCAGGATTTTGCCCTGAAGCTGCTGCTGACGGCCCTCACGCTGGGTGCCAGCTTCAAGGGCGGCGAGGTGACGCCGCTGTTTTTTATCGGGGCCACGCTGGGCTCGGCGCTGGCGGGCATCCTGCCGCTGCCGGTGGCGCTGCTGGCGGGCATGGGCTTCGTGGGCGTGTTCGCGGGGGCGGCCAACACGCCGCTGGCCTGCCTGCTGATGGGGCTGGAGCTGTTTGGCGCACAAGCGGGTATCTACCTGGGGCTGGCCTGCGTAGTGGCGTACTTGTTTTCGGGCCACGGCGGCATCTACGGCTCGCAGGTGGTGGGCCAGGCCAAGCACCCGCTGCTGGCCCGGCAGGCCGGCCGGCGGCTGGGCGAGTTGTAGGCGATGCGTACTGCGCAAACCAGAACGTCATGCTGACGACAGGAAGCATCCCTACCGCGTCACTAACTCCAAACGTTAGAATTACTTACGCGAGCGAGATGCTTCCTGTCGTCAGCATGACGTTCTTGCTTTGCGCAGCATAACGTTCTGGTCTACTCATTACTCTAGCTAAAATATCAAATCATTAGCCGCGTCTGCTGGTTGAATGGCGGATTAAGAACTGATGATTGCTGAACGACTACGCATCCTGGCGCTGCTGGCGCTAACTACGTTTGCCGCGCGGGGCCAGGCTCCCAACCCCGTGCGGCCCGACTCGCTGCCCCACCCCACCAAGGACCTCGGCGACCTCGTGCGCGCCATTCTGCCCCGACGCCACCCGCGCCCTACCCCCTCCGATTCGGCCCACCAGCGCCAGCCCAAGACGCACTCGCTGGTGCCGCTGCCGGCCGTGGCCTACACCCTGGAAGCCCGCCTGCTGGCCACGCTCACTGCCAGCTATACCTTTCAGCGGCCCGAGGCCAACCTGTCGGCGCTCTCAACTACGCTCACTTACACCCAGAACCAGCAGATTATCCTGGCCTTCAACGGGCCGCTCTGGACCAGCCACAACCGCAGCCTGTGGGTGGCCGACTACCGCCTGCTGCACTACCCGCAGCAGACCTACGGCCTGGGCAGCAACTCGAATATCGACGATGCGATGGGCATGAACTACGACTTCCTGCGCGTGCACCAGAGCTACTACCACCGCGTGGGGCCGGCGGGCAACCTCTACGTGGGCGGCGGCTACTTCCTGGATTCGCGCTGGAATATTGAAACCGTGGATGGCAACGGGCAGCAGGTGTACGTCATTTCGGGCTACCGGCCGGGGGTGGCGGGGCGCTCCACCTCGTCGGGACTGGTGGTATCAGCGCTGCGCGACACCCGCGACAACCAGCTGCGCCCCGCCGCCGGCGAAAGCTACCTGCTGCTGTCGCTGCGGGCCAACATGCGGGCCCTGGGCTCGGATGCCAATTACCGCTTCGTGCAGTTCGACACCCGGCGCTACCTGCGCGCCGGGCCGCGCGGCAACGTGCTGGCCTTCTGGCTCTACGGCGACTTTGCTATGGGCCAGGCCGCGCCCTATCTCGACCTGCCCTCCACCGGCTGGGACACCTACAGCGTGACCGGCCGGGGCTATATTCAGGGGCGCTTTCGGGGCACCAGCCTCGGGTATGGCGAGGCCGAGTACCGCTTCAACCTCACGCCTTCGCGGGTATTGGGGGGGGTAGTGTTCGTGAATGGCGAAACGGCCCGCAACCCCGCCACCGGCTACGGGCGCGTGGCGCCGGGCGTGGGCACCGGCATCCGGCTATGCCTGAGCAAGAAATCCAGCACCTACCTGGCGGTCGATTATGCCTTTGGTATTCAGGGCTCGCAGGGCGTGTTTTTTAATTTAGGCGACGTGTTTTAGCCCACGTGGGGCGGGGCGCCTGCAACCCTACCCCCGCGCCGGATGCTCGTTAGCACATCACGTTCTTCCATTTCCCATGAAACGACTGCCTACCCTCCCGCTGGCGGCCCTGCTGCTGAGTGTCACTGCCGCTTCGGCCCAAACCGCCTTCCGCCTGGGCCTGCGCGGCGGCCTCAACCGGGCGCTGACGATGGTGGCCCCGGAGAGCAATTTTTCCTCCGTCACGTTTACAGAGGCTTCCGCGGGTAAATCGTCCATTTTCGCCTGGCAGGCGGGAGTAGTAGCCGAAGCCCGCTTTGGGAAGTTTGCCCTTCAGCCGGGCCTGCTGTTTTCGCAGAAGGGCGAGAGATTTACTACCACCTTTACATCCGAAGGTTACGGGTTTACCAGCAGCCAGCAAGATGTTACCAGTCGCTACAACTGGCTAGAGCTACCCCTGAACCTCGTATATACCTCGCACGGCGACCACGGCATCCAGGTCTTCGCCGGCCCCTACCTGGCACTGGGCGTGGGCGGGCGGCGGCGGGGAACGTCTTACTTCAGCGCGCCCAACGTTAAGACGGCCCCGCAGGATATTAACAAGACTATCGCCTACGGCTCGGGCACGCCTAACCAGCGGCTCGACGCGGGCTTCAACGTTGGGGTTGGCTACCGGCAGGGGCCCGTGCAGGTGCAGCTGGGCTACGGCCTGGGGCTGCGCGACCTGCATTCCACTGATGGCATAGAGTATCCGCTGGGCGGAGGCCTCTACCACAATTTCCAGGGCGACGCGGCCTACAACCGCGTGGTGCAACTCACGGGTACCTATTTTTTCAGCCTGTAAGCGGCCCCTACCCCCACCACGCCGGGCAGCGGACCCAGAGCGGTTTTCAGGTTACTGTACACAGTCGCCCTCCCCGGTTAACCCCACCCCCGGCCCCACAGGGGTTTCGTGAGGCGCACGTTGTTATTTCGCCTGATTCGTAAACACCGCGATATCGCCCGTCGCGGCGGCTTTTTTCAACAAGCCCTGCCACGTGCCGGCCACGGCCACCGCGTGGTCCACCTCGGCGCGGTTGAGGATGGTCACGGCCTGGGCCAGCTCCACGGCGTTGGCAGGCCGGCCTGGTAGCGGGCCAGGCTTTGGCCGTAGGAGGCCCGCGCGGCGGTGAGCTACTGGTCGGCGGCGGCCACGTTTTCGGTGGCGTAGGCGATGGTGAGGTCGGCTACCTCGTTTTCGCGCTCCAGGCCCAGGCGCTGCTCATCGAGGTTAAGTTGCAGGCTCTGGCTCAGGCAGTTGGCCTGCTGCTGGCGGCCGGCAGGCCCGTCAGCCCGGCCAGCCGCAGGCGCTGCTGCTAGACCTGCCGCCGCGCCTGGGTCAGTAGTAGCTTGGCGCGCGGCCTGGCGGGTAGCCAGTTCATCCTGCGCTACCTGCACCCCGCCTTCACCCGGCCAAAGTTGAAGAATGACCAGTCGGTGTACAGCGTCGAGCCGCTGGTCCAAACCATATCGGAGATGTTGGTATCGGGCTTAACCGAGCCCACCACCGGGATGGCCGAGCCCTCGTTGGGGTAAAACGTGCCCTGCACCTGGGCCTGAGACACGGTTTTGGGCAGGTAGTCATCCCGGCGCTCCTTCACGGCGTAGCGGGCGGCGTCCAGCTCAGCCTGCCGGCCCTTGATGCTAGGGTAGTGCGCGGCCGTGAGGGCCAGCACCTGTGCCAGGGGTAGCGGCGGCTGCCCGGCCGCCGGCTGGGCCAGTAGCGCCAGCGGCGCGGCGGCTATGGCCAGGGTAAAGGTGATGATGCAAATGAGATTCATAATCAATCTGTTGTTAACAAACGGCGCGAATGAGAAACCTCACCCCCTGACCCCCTCTCCAAAAGAGAGGGGGCACCGGTCATGCTTCTTTCGTGAAATCGTTAGGCTCCCCTCTCTTTTGGAGAGGGGCCGGGGAACATCGAGGGGAGCCTCACTACTATGACCAACGCCTAAGGCCGGGCCGGGGTACCGACTTAATAAGTTAGGGGCTTAGGAAGCAAATTTATCAAATCTCTTTCTAAACTCCTTATTTACAAATACTTATAGAGAAAAGGAAGTGATGAAGTTTTTTTGATTATCAGAATCAGGCGAAATACTTTACTATACCTCTGATAATCAGACTTTAGGGTTTTTGACTCAACGTTCTTTGCATCTGTTTGCTTCCTAAGCCCCTAAGTTATTGCAGTGGTTTCGCGGTCAGTGTACCTGAAGTAGAAACGCGACCCTTCGCGTCTCTTACTTGCACAAGGTCCTTCTGATGGCAAGACGCGAAGGGTCGCGTCTTTACATGCTGTACACTGACTGCGAATTTGCCCTAGCCGGTAGTTGTCAATTATTATTCGCGTTTATAAGCTATTGACTGACAGCTGACAACCTATTTACTTTTGAACGATTACTTAAAATGCTCAGGCTATGCCTGGGCGTTTTTGTTTTATTACTCCTGAGCGACACTCCTCTCGCCTCGCCGCTGGGCAGTCAGCCACCACCCGGCCCCAAGCTTAGTCGGCCGGCAGCGGGTTTTTGGGTTTTTGGGTTTCCTGCTCGTGGTCGCGCTCCTCATCGGGCTGGGCGGCCGCGTGGGCGCTGGGCTCATGGTTTAACGACTCGCGGATGAAGCCTTGCTTGAGGTGCTCGTAGAGCGAGTGCGGGTCGACGAGCGCCGCGATAGCCTGGGCCAGCAGCGCCCCCAGCAGCAACTGGAAGATGGCCGAGTGGCGGTCCGTCATTTCCAGCACCAGAATGGCCGCCGTGAAGGGCGAGCGCACCACGCCGGTCAGAAAACCCACCATGCTCACCAGTATCAGCAGGTTGCGGTCTACCACTGGTACGCCGGCCAGCCGGGCCAGGCCATCGCCGAGCAGCGCGCCGGCGCTCAGCGAGGTGGCAAACACGCCCCCGGCCCCGCCGCCGCTGTAGCTGAGCACCATGCCGATGAAGCGCACCGGGAACAGGTAGCCGGGCGTCACGCCGCTGTTCTGAAACAGCAGGCGGTTGATAATCGGCTTGCCCGTCCCTACCCCGTCAATCCCGGCGAAGTACGCCAGCATGGCCAGCGCGAAGCCGCAGCCCATGACCCAGCCCACCTGCGCCCGCAGGGTAACGAACCGCTTGCGGTACTGGCCAATGGCCAGCAGCGCCTTGGCAAACAGCGCCCCGGCCAGGCCGCACGCCAGCGCGCAGCCCATCGCCAGCACCTGGTACCAGCCGGCCGGCGAGGTCACTTTCGGAAAGCCCAGGTAGAGGTAGGGCCCCAGAAACTGCTGGGCCGTGAGCCCGGCAATGATAACGGCCGCGAACACGGCCATGCGAAAGCGCGACAAGTGTATCTGGGTCAGCTCCTCCACCACGAACACGATGCCGCCGAGCGGGGTGTTGAAGGCGGCGGCCAGGCCGGCGGCGCCGCCCGTGACGAGGGCAATCTGGCGCGAAAGCTGCGGCCAGCCCGCCGGCTGCAACCGGTTGATAGCCCGAAAAATGGCCGCCGACACCTGAATGGTGGGCCCCTCGCGGCCGATGACGCCGCCGCCCAGCAGCAGCACCACGCTACTCACCACCTTCACGGCCGCCACGCGCAGGCTCAGCAGGTACTCGGTGTGGCGGTGCTGGGCGGGGTTAGAGAGGTCGATGCCGGCCATTACCTGCGGAATACCGCTGCCCCGCGCGGCCGGTGCCAGGTAGTAAACCAGCGCCCAGGAGATGAGAAACGCCACCGGCGTGAACCCAAACGCCTGGAGCGGCATCCGGCTCAGCCAGGTAAAACTTACCTGCTCGGCCCAGCCAAACACTTTTTCGTAGCCCACGGCCATCACGCCGGTCAGCAAAGAGGCTATCCAGAACGGGAAGCTTTGCAGGATGAGCCGCCGCACCCGCGCCGTGTACAGCGGCCGTATGAGGTAGTGGTCGAGCCAGGCCAGCGTCTGCTCGTATCGGGTAGTAAGCTTGGAATCGGACATACAAATGCACGCCAGGGGCGCGGCGCCAGCAACCGCGCTACCGGGCAGTAGCCGGTCAAAAGCCAGCTGCCCGCGCCAGCCCGCGTCGCGGCCGGCTTTTCACCTACTAAACGCCGGGTGGGGAGCGCCGTCGGCAGCGGGCAGCCGCTTGAGGCAACCACGCAACTGCTACGAAGGTAGGCCCCTACCCCAGGGTTTTGGATGAAGACTGGCTGGACAAATTCTCAGCCATTGGGTTTATTTATTGACAACCAGGCTATTTACTCCAGGTTTGCCGGGGCGCCGAAAAGCGCGGCCCGCCGCTCACAGCCACAGGCGAAACTCGGTGCCCTCGCCTACCCCCGCCTTTACGGCTACGCCGCCGCCGTGCAGCTCGGCCACGCGCTGCACCAGGCTCAGGCCCACGCCGTTGCCCGGCACGTGGCCCCGCGCGGCCTCGGCCCGGTACAAGGGCTCGAAAATATGGGGTAGGGCCTCGGGCGCGATGCCCCGGCCCGCGTCGCGCACCACGCACACGCAGCCCCGCGGCCCGGAGATGAGGCTGGCGTGCACGGCCGAGCCTGCGGGCGAGTATTTACGGGCATTATCGAGGAGGGTGACCAGCGCCAGCGTCAGCAGCTCGGGGGGCGCGCGGGCCTGGCAGTCTTCCACGGCTTCGGGTAATCGCAGCTCAATGGGCGTGCCGGGGTAGCGGCGCCGCACGGCCGGCACGGCGTCGAGCAGGGGCTCGATGAGCAGCACGGGCACCAGGGGCAGGTCGGAGGCGGGCTTCTCCTGGCTGAGCTCGGCCAGCAGCAGCAGGTCGTTGGTGAGGGAGAGGCGGCGGCGCACCTCTTCGGTGGCCGAGGTGAGGGTAGCGCGCAGCTCCTGGGGCCGCTCGTCGTAGGCGCGCGCGATGTCGAGCGTGCCCAGCAGGTTGGCCAGCGGCGTGCGCAGCTCGTGCGAGGCGTGGTGCGCGAAGCTGCGGTTCTGGGCCACCGTATCGGCCAGGCGGGCCAGCAGGGCGTTGAACTGGGCGGCCAGGCGGGCCAGCTCGTCGCGGCCGCTGCCGGTGCCCAGGCGCTGGCTCAGCGTGCGCGACGACAGCCCCTGAATCTCGCGGCTCAGCCGTTGCACCGGCTTCAGGGCGCGCCCGGCAAAGAGGTTGGCCAGCAGCAGCACCAGTACCATGCCGAGCAAATCACTAACCAGCAGGTTATTGCGCAGGCGCAGCAAGCCGTCGTGGCCGTAGCGGTCCGCCGCCGTCACGATTACCACAAACCGCTCCCCTGTCATTGGCATACAGCGCTACCCCCTGAGCTACCTTATGACTAAAAAACAGGCGGCCCGCCGTGCGCACCTGCACCAAAAAGCGCGAGGTGATAATGAGGCTGAGGTTGGCCCGGCTGGCGTGGGCCAACTCGTTGGCCTCGTTGTAGATGGCCTCGTACTGGTTTTGCTGGGTGAGCAGCAGAATGGCGTCGGTCGGCTCCAGGCGGTCGTGCTTGCGCACGTACACCAGGGCCGTGGCCTCGGCCTTGCGCAACATTCGCTGCGCGAAGATGTCGCGCTGGCTGTTGCACTCAAAAAAATAAACCCCGCACGACACGACCACCACCAGCCCCAGCATCAGGCCGGCAAAGAAAAGCGTGAGGCGGGTACGGATGGTCATTTTTTTAATGGGGTAATGGGTAGTAGGTAATGGGGTAATAAAGAACGTCATTCCGAACGCAGGTAGGAATCTCGCTCGCAGTCGTTCAGGCTTCGTTCAACAACGCGCGCGAGATTCCTCGGCAAGCTCGGAATGACGTTCTTTTTCGCAGCTCAATCCGTGACGAGATGAGCATAACGTTCTTTATTACCTACTACCCATTACCTCATTACCCATTGCCTCCTTACTCCCTCAAAATATAGCCCATGCCCACTACCGTGTGTATCAGCTTGGGCGAAAAATCCTTGTCAATCTTGCGGCGTAAGTACGTGATGTAGACGTCGATAATATTGGTATTGGTATCGAAGTTCAGGTCCCACGCCTTCTCGGCGATATCGACCCGCGACACTACCTGGCCGTGGTTGAGCAGGAGGTATTCGAGCAGGGCGTACTCGCGGGCGGTGAGGGTGATGGGCTGGCCGGCGCGCTCCACTTTTTTGGCAGCCAGGTGCAGCGCGAGGTCGGCCACGCGCAGCACGCGGCCGGGGCCGGCGTCGTGGTAGCGCCGGTAGAGGGCCCGCACCCGCAGCAGCAGCTCCTGAAACCCGAAGGGCTTGACCAGGTAATCGTCGGCTCCGGCGTCGTAGCCTTCCGTTTTGTGGGCAATGCTGCCCAGGGCCGTGAGCAGCAGAATGGCAATTTGGGGCCGCTCAGCGCGCAGGCGGCGGCTCACCTCGAAGCCGTTGAGCTGGGGCAGGTTCACGTCGAGAATCACCAGGTCGTAGTCGCCGTTCAGGGCCATGCTCAGGCCCAGCTAGCCATCGAAGGCCGCCTAGGCCCGGTAGCCTTCGCCTTCCAAACCCTTGCGCACGAAGGAGCTGAGCTTGGCCTCGTCTTCAACCAGTAGAATTTTCATAGGGGTAGGGCGCGGGGCGGGCCCTTGCCCATCGTGGAACGCTACCTCAAGCAGTCATTCGACGATGGGCGGGGCCAGCCCCGCGCCCCACAAAACTACACGCCGTGGCCCTGCACCAGCCGCGCCACGTAGAAGGCGGCGGCGGCGGCGGCCGCGCCGGTGGCGGCCATTTTGAAGGCCCCGGCTACCGGCGCCTGGCCCGTCATGCGGCTTTTGAAATAGCCAAATACCAGCAGGCACACCAGCGTGATGAGGCCCGACCACAGCAGCCCCTCGTGGGGGGTAGCGGTCAGGAAATAGGCGCTGAGCGGGATGAGGCCGCCCACGGCGTAGGCCGCCGCGATGGTAAAGGCACTCTTGAACGCCTGCTTGGGGTCGGGCTCTTCGAGGCCCAGCTCGTACTTCATCATGAACTTGACCCACTGCTCGGGGTCCTTCACCAGCTCATTGGTGGCCTGGGTAGCGGTGGTTTCGGAGAGGCCCATTTCCACGAACAGCTCCTGCACTTCTTTACGCTCCATGTCGGGCACGGTGCGCACTTCCTCATGCTCGCGGGTGAGCTCGGCGGCGTAGTGGTCAACCTCGGTGCGGCCGGCCAGGTAGCCGCCCAGGCCCATCGCGATGGAGCCGGCCACGATTTCGGCCAGGCCCGCCGTGATGACGAGGCCCGACGACTGCACCGCCCCACTCAGGCCGGCCGCCAGCGCGAAGGGTACCGTGAGGCCGTCGGACAAGCCAATGACGATATCTTGCAGCATGGCCGAGCTGGTGAGGTGGTTTTCGGCCGGGGCGGTAGCAATAGGGTTCATCGTGGAAAAGAAGAAGGTTAAGGCAGTACGAAAGACAGGTCGAAACTGACGACATTAGCCGTGAGGCCGGTGCTCTGGCGGTAGTAGCCGTAGCGCAAATCCAGGGATTTAAACTTGGTGACGCCGCTGCCGAAGGGCGTTTTGAAGCGCCCCAGGCCGTAGAGCGGGGCGTAGCGCAGCCCTACCCCCACCTTATTGGCCGAGAAGGCCGAGAGGTCGTAATCGGAGGTATAATATTCATCCGTAACCGAGTGGGCCAGGTAGGGCGCGAAGTAGTCGGCGGCCGTTTGGGTATGGTAGCGGTAGAAGGGGTAGAGGGTTAAAAAGGGCGTCACTTTCACCGGCGCTTCCAGCTCGAAGGTGTGGGCCCGAATGCCAAAGTTGTCGTTGTAAAAGCGGTAGAAGCCGCGCAGCTGCACCAGGTCGGTAGCGTAGTACGTCAGGCGCAGGCTGGCGGGGTACTTGTAGCGCAGGCGCGGCAGCACCTCGGCCAGGGCCGTGCCCAGCGCGCCGGGCGTGCCCAGCGCGGGGTTGCTGTCGTAGAAATACACGCGCTGAAACGGCGTACTCAGCAGCCCGCGCTGCGCCACCGGCTCCACGCTCACCGAGGCTTGCAGGCGCTTGCTGAGCACCTGCGCGTACACCAGGGAGAGCGTGAAGCTCTGGCGGTTGTCGGAGCCGTAGTTACGGTTGCGGGTGCCGCCCACCCGCAGTTCGGCAGGGGTTATCAGGGTTATCTTATCCAGAAACGCCTGGCCGCTCACGCTGAGCTGGCGGTTGCCATCGGCCGACGCCCGCACCCAGGAGCCTACCAGGTTAAACGACAGGTAGTCATACTCTTTCGATACGCCGGCCCCTGCCCCCAGCGTGGTGAGCTTATTGGCCAGCACCCGCGAAAGGCCAAAGTCGGCGTGGTAGCGCACGTCGGAGGCCGACGGCGACGACATCACCTGGTCAATCTTATCCGACGAGGCCGAGGCGTAGTAGTCGATGCCCACGTTGGCCGCCAGGCGGGTGGTCGAGTCGAGCGGCACGTTGAGCAGAATGGTCGGGGCCACGTCGGTCAGGTGCTGGTCGCCGAGGCCACCTTCCACGGCCGAGTGGTTGCCGTTTTGCTGGTAGTAGCTGCCCAGAATGTCCACCTCCGTTTCGCCGTAGCGGCTGGGCACCGGCAGCTGCGCCGCGTTGGGCGAAATGCCCGAGCCATCGAGGCGGTTGGGAGTAGGCGTGGCCTGCGCCAGCGCGGCCAGCGGGGCAGCCAGGG
>JAABUK010005583.1_pt1 | contig 19403 bp, 23 predicted proteins | sample 5559141 | NCBI WGS metagenome assembly JAABUK01 (sample SAMN10711869, study PRJNA513367) | rock metagenome | isolation source: Antarctica rocks | place: Antarctica: Victoria Land, Pudding Butte nord | collected 2016-01-03 | reverse complement strand
GCCCGGCCGGCCATGCTCCTGCAAGCCGGCCGAGATCTTGCCCAGATCCCCGGCGGTCGCGCTCAGCAGCAGGGTGCCACCCGCGCCGGCCACCGCCCGCCAGTCGAGGCCGTCGCGGACGGCGACCACGGTGCGGGTGGGGCCGGTCGGCACGCCGGCATAGGTCGGCACGGCCGTGTCCGCGGCGACGCCGGGCACGATCTCGAAGGCGACCGCGGTCCGGGCGACGGCCTTGCACTCGGCCACCACGTCGTCGGAGGTGAACGGGTCGCCGACCACCAGCCGGAGCACGGAGGTGCCGGAGCGGGCCGCTGAGATCAGCAGCTTCGCCACGTCGCCGGGCTGGCCCTCGGCCGAGCTAATCTCGGCCGTCGTCGGGACCAGCGCCAGGACATCGGCCGGCACGGAGGCGTCGTGAATAACGTAGTCCGCACCGCCGATCAGCTCGGCGGCCCGCCGCGTCAGCAGCCCGGGGTCGCCCGGGCCGGTGCCGATGATGGCGATCCGGCCACTGGCCGGCTTGCGTACGCGGGTCATTCCACACTCCCAGTTTGGGGTCGGGCAAGCAGGTGTTCGGCGCCGGCGGCCACGAGCTCGCCGGCGAGCCGGCGGCCGATGGCCTCGGCTTGGGTGGTGGGGCCGGTGGCCGACAGCCGGACGGCGTCGGAGCCGTCCAGAGCCGTGACCGAGCCGCGGAGGTAGAGCTCGTCGCCGCCGGGGCCGTCCCCCTCGGAGATCTCCGCCAGGGCGCCGACCGGCGCGGTGCAGCCGGCCTCCAGCGCGGCGAGGACCGCCCGCTCGGCCGTGACCGTGGTCCGGCTGTCAGCGTCGTTCAGGCCCGACAGCAGGGCCATCAGCTCGGCGTCATCGACCCGGCACTCGATGGCCAGCGCGCCCTGGCCCGGCGCGGGAAGCAGCTGGATCGGGTCCAGCACTTCGCTGATCTCGGCCAGCCGGCCCAGGCGAGCCAGGCCGGCCCGGGCCAGCACCACGGCGTCGAACTCCCCGTCGGCGACCTTGCGCAGCCGGGTGTCGACGTTGCCGCGGATCGGCACCACATCGAGCCCGAGACCGAGCGCACGGAGCTGCGCGACCCGGCGCGGCGCACCCGTACCGACCGTCGCACCGGGCGGCAACTCCCCCAGCGTGGCCCCGGACCGGCTGACCAGCACGTCGCGGGCGTCCTCGCGGCGAGGCACGGCGCCGATCACGAGTCCGGGCGCCGGCCGCGTCGGCAGGTCTTTGTACGAGTGGACGGCGACGTCGATCTCGCCGGCCAGCAGGCGGTCCCGCAGCGCGGAGACGAAGACGCCGGTGCCACCCATCGTCTCGATGGCCGCCGCCGATCGGTCGCCCGTGGTCACCACTTCGACCAGCTCCACCCGGGTGCCCAGCGCAGCCGCGATGGCGCCGGACTGGGCCCGGGCCAGCGCACTGCCGCGGGTGCCCAGCCGTAGCGCGCGGGTCGCTGCCGGGCTGGTCACGAGGCTTCCTCGGCAACTGTGACGGCCGCCCGGGTGACGACTGCGGTGGCTTCCGGGTCGAGCTCGAAAAGCTCGCGCAGCGCTGCGGCGTAAGTGTTGCCGCCCGGGGTCGTGGCGAGCTCCTTCACCCGTACGGTCGGGGTGTGCAGCAGGGCCGCCACCACCCTGCGCAGGGACATCTCGACCTCGGCCCGTTCAGCGGCGTCGAGCTGCGGCAGGCGACCAGCGAGCCGGGCCAGCTCGGCGTCGACCAGGGAGGCGGCCCGCGAGCGCAGCGCTGCCACGGTCGGCGCCACCTCCACGTGCCGCTGACCGGTCAGGAAGATGCCGACTTCGGCCGAGACGATCGTCCGGGCGGCCGCCACCTCGGCGTCGACGGCGCCACCGGCGAGCACGCCCCGCAGCACCTCCAGGTCGACCAGCGTCACCCCGTCGAGCGCGGCCACCCGCGGGTCGACATCGCGGGGCAGGGCCAGGTCGAGGACGAACAGCGGCCGCCCTTCGCGCAGCTTCATCGCCCGCTCGACCAGGTCGGCCGGGACGACCAGGCCGGTCGCGGCGGTGCTGGACACCAGCAGGTCGACCCCGACGAGGGCGTCCTGGAGCTGGGACAGGCCGATCAGCCGCCCGTCGACAGTCGAGGCCAGCGGCGCGGCCCGCTCCAGCGTGCGATTGGCGATCACCACGTCGACCACTCCGGCCCGGCGCAGCGTGGCCACGGTCAGCGCCGCCATCGACCCGGCGCCGCAGACCAGCGCGGACCGGCCGGCCAGGTCGCCGAGCACGTGGACCGCTTCGGCCAGCCCCACGGCGACCAGCGAGGCGCCGGCCGCATCGATGCCGGTCTCACTGTGTGCGCGCTTGCCGACCCGGAGCGCCTGCTGGACCGCCTCGTGCAGCTGGCGGCCAGCGGTCCGGGCCTGCCGGGCCGCGGCGTAGGCCGATCGGAGTTGCCCGAGGATCTGCGCCTCGCCGACGACCATGGAGTCCAGGCCCGCGGCGACGGCGAACAGATGCTCGACGGCGGCGTCCTCGTAGTGCACATAAAGGTGTTCGCCGAGCCCGGCCACGTCGGTGCCGGCCCGCAGCGCCAGTGCCGCCGACAGGTCCTGCACCCCGCCGTGGAACTTGTCGACGTCGGCGTAGAGCTCCACCCGGTTGCACGTCGACAGCACCATCGCCTCGGATACGTGCGGGCTCGCCACCAGCGCGCCGAGCAGCGACGGCAGCTCGGCCGCGGCGACGGTCATCCGTTCCAGCAGGGGCACTGGGGCGGTTTGGTAAGACATCCCGACCACGAGCAGGCTCATGGGCCGACCGCTTCCCGATAAGCCGGCTCGCCCGGCATCGGCAGCCCCGTCAGCGCCGCCTTCCGGCGCTCGTGGAACGACAGGATCTGCAGCTCGATGGACAGGTCCACCTTGCGTACGTCGACGCCGGCGGGGACGGTCAGCACGCACGGGGCGAAGTTCAGGATGCTGGTGACACCGGTGCGGACGAGCCGGTCGCAGACGTCCTGGGCCGCGCCGGCGGGGGTGGCGATCACCCCGATCGACACGCCGTTCTCTCCCACCACCTCGGGCAGGTCGTCGACATGGCGGACCGTCAGCCCCTTGACCCGCTCCCCCACCCGGGCGGGGTCGGCGTCGAGCAGCGCGGCGATCCGGAAGCCGCGCGAGGCGAAGCCGCCGTAGCCGGCCAGCGCATGCCCGAGGTTGCCGACGCCGACGATGACGACGGCCCAGCGCTGGGTGAGCCCCAACGCCCGGGAGATCGAGTCGATCAGCAGGGCCACCTCGTAGCCGACGCCGCGGGTGCCGTACGAGCCCAGATGCGACAGATCCTTGCGCAGCTTGGCGGAATTGACGCCGGCCGACGCGGCCAGCTCCTCCGATGAGACAGTGGCCTGGCCGACCTCGGCGAGGCTGGACAGGGCGCGCAGGTAGACGGGCAGCCGCGCCACGGCCGCGTCCGGGATGCCGCGATTTCGTGAGCGGTCCGGCGTGACGTCGGACGGGTCGGTCACGCCGGCTCCCGTCTGGTCAGGTCGGTGGCCGCGGCCACCCCCGAGCGGGGGCGCCAACAGCCTGTGCTAGAAACCGTAGCCGCTTGTGAACGTTGGCACAAAGTCGCTTGGCGGCCGGCGTCAGCGGGTGAGGGCCGCGCGCAACCGGGCCTCATCGACCCGCCAGAAGTCGTGCGGCCGGCCGTCGACGAGGATCACCGGCACCTGCTCGGCGTGGTCGGCCATCAGCTCGGCGTCGTCGGTGATGTCGCGGTCCTCCCAGCTCACCGAGGCCAGTCCGGCCGCCTCGACCGCGGCCGCGATGCGCGCGACATCGACGCCGGCCTGCTCGCAGAGGTGACAGCCGCGCCGGGAGAGCACGGTGACGTGGTGGACGGGCGGCGTACGGCTGAGCACAACCGGCTCCTCCCGTCGAAGCGCGGAGTCTGGCAGACCTGGGCGCGGATACGCTTCGCCGGGTGACCCGGCTCCGCCGTCCCCGCACCGAGACCGCGGCCGTCCGGGCGGTGTTGGCCGGCGCCGCTGCCGCGGCCGCCGCTGAAGTGCAGCCCTCGACCGCCCCGGCCGACCCGGGCGCCGCAGCCTTTTTCGACGTCGACAACACGATGATGGTCGGGGCGTCGCTCTTTCACTTCGCCAAGGGCCTGGCCGCTCACCGCTATTTCAGCGTTGGCGACCTGGCCGCCTTCGCCTGGCAGCAGCTGAAATTCCGGCTGATCGGCTATGAGAGCAGCCAGACGATGAACCGGGCGCGTGAGGCGGGGCTGGCCTTTGTCACCGGTCGCCAGGTGAGCGAGCTGGTCGGCCTGGGCGAGGAGATCTACGACGAGACGATGGCGCAGCGGATCTGGTCCGGCACCCGCGCGCTCGCCCAGCACCATCTCGACCGTGGAGAGCGGGTGTGGCTGGTCACGGCCACTCCGGTCGAGCTGGCCGACATCATCGCCCGGCGCCTCGGGCTGACCGGCGCACTGGGCACCGTGGCCGAGGTCGACGACGGCCGCTACACGGGCCGGCTGGTCGGCGAGCCGCTGCACGGCGCGGCCAAGGGTGAAGCGGTGCGCGCGCTGGCCGCCCGGGAGGGGTTGGACCTGATGAGGTGCACCGCCTACAGCGACTCCGCCAACGACCTGCCGATGTTGTCGGCAGTCGGTCACGCCGTGGTCGTGAATCCCGACGCCGACCTGCGGCTGGCGGCCCGCGAGCGCAGCTGGCCGGTCCGCGACTTCCGGATCGGGCGCAACGTCGCCCGCTTCACCGTGCCGGCTGCGCTGGGCGCCGGGGCGGTCGTCGGCGGGGCTGCCGTCGGGCTCAGCCTGCGCCGCCGCGCGCGCCCGTAGTCGCTACGCGCGGCGCCGCCGGGCGCTACTTCTTGTTGCGGCGCTGGACGCGCGTCTTCTTCAGCAGCTTGCGGTGCTTCTTCTTGGCCATCCGCTTGCGACGCTTCTTGATGACGCTGCCCATACGTGTGCCTCAGTCCGCTCAGCCGGGAGTCTTTGACGGTGGATGATCTCGGCCAGCCTAAGCCCAGTCAGCCGGTGTCGGTGAATCCGTCCTTGAGGTAGTCGTGGACCGCGGTGTCGGGCACCCGATAGGACCGGCCCACCCGAACCGCGCCCAGCTCCCCGGCATGCACCAGCCGGTAGACCGTCATCTTCGACACCCGCATCAGCGAGGCCACCTCGGCCACGGTGAGGAACCGGACCTCCGACAGCGGCCGGTCGTACCTACCTGACACCATGTCCACACCACATCTTCCGGCCCCCGCCGGCGGCTGAACCGCACGTCCGCGCCCGACCCTAGCGCCCCGCCCGGACAGCCCGACGATCACTCCGTACGCAGGGCTTCGACCGGATCCAGCCGACCCGCCCGACGGGCCGGGACGACCCCGAAGAAGATGCCCACCGCCGCCGAGACGGTGAATGCCAGCGCCGGGGACCACCAGGTGACCACCGCGGGCAGCGGCGACAGCCGGTCGATCAGCAGCGCCCCGCCGACGCCGAGTGCGATGCCGATCACCCCGCCGATCGTGGTGAGCAGCACCGCCTCGATGAGGAACTGCACCCCGATGTCGCGCTGCCGGGCGCCGACGGCCTTGCGCAGCCCGATCTCCCGGGTGCGCTCCCGGACGCTCACCAACATGATGTTGGAGACGCCCACCCCGCCGACCAGCAGGCTGATGCCGGCGATGGCCCCGAGCACGAGGGTCAGCAGGGACAAGATCCGCCCGATCACGCCCAGGATCTGCTGCTGGGTCAGCGCGGAGAACTCGGTGTCCGGGTAGCGCTTGCGCAGCAGCGACACGATGCTGCGCCCGAGCGCGTCGATGCCGTCGACGGTCGGGGCCTTGACCGCGATCCCGTCCACCCGCTGCACGCCGAAAAGGCGCTGCGCGGCCGTGATCGGGATGTTGACATTGAGGTCCTGATCGACACCGAGGCTCTTGCCCTGCGCGGCGAGCAGGCCGATCACCCGGAAGCGCACGCCGGCGATGGTGATCTGCCGCCCGATCGGGTCGCGGTCGGCAAATAACTGCGCGGCCGTGCTGGCGCCCAGCACCGCCACCCGTCGCCGGGTGTCGACATCGGACCGGCTCAGATAGACGCCGCGCAGGACCCGGCGGTCGAAGACCTGGTCGGTGGTCTCGGTGACGCCCTGCACCGTGGAGAACGACCGGTGGGTCCCGGCCCGGACCAGCTCGCCGGAGCTCAGCGAGGCAGCCACCCGGTTGCGGTCGCCGACCAGTCGGGCGACCTCTTGCACATCGGCGAGCTGGAGCCGGCTGGTGCTGGGGGCAGCGCCGAAGTTGAGCTCACCGGGCACCACCAGCAGCAGGTTGCTGCCCAGCCCCTGCACCTGATGCTCGATCGCCTGCTTGGCACCAGCGCCGATGGCTACCAGGAGGACGACCGCTGCCACGCCGATGATCACGCCCAGCATGGTCAGCGCGCTGCGGACCCGGTTGGCGCGCAGGGCATCGAGGGCGACCCGCCACGCTTCGGCCAGCCTCACGCGGCGACGAGCAGTCCGTCGCGTACGTGCACCTGCCGACGCGCTCGGGCCGCGACCTCCGGATCGTGGGTCACCACCACGATCGCGACCGACCGCTCGGCGTTGAGCCGCTCCAGGAGCTCCATCACCTCCAGGCCCCGTCGGGTGTCGAGGTTGCCGGTCGGCTCGTCGGCCAGCAACACCTGCGGGTCGGTGACCAGCGCGCGGGCGATGGCGACCCGCTGCTGCTCCCCGCCGGAGAGCTGGTTGGGCCGGTGGCCCAGCCGGTGCCCCATCCCGACGGCGTTCAGCACCTCGGCGGCCCGCCGGCGGCGCTCGGCGCCGCGCAGTCCGCGATAGACCAGCGGCAGGGCCACGTTGTCGAGCGCCGAGGTCCGCGGCAGCAGCTGAAATCCCTGGAAGACGAAGCCGATCGTGGCATTGCGTACGCCAGCCATCTCGTCGGCCGACAGGCCCGCCACGTCCCGCCCGCCGACCCGCATGATGCCGGTCGTCGGACGGTCCAGGCCGCCGAGCAGGTGCATCAGCGTCGACTTGCCGGACCCGGACGGCCCCACGACGGCGACGAAATCGCCCGGCTCGACCCGCAGCGACACGCCCCGCAACGCCTCGACGGACACGCCGTCGAGTTGGTACGTACGGGTGACCTCGACCGCCTCCAGCGCTGCGGTCACGGAAGTTTCTGGCCGGAATGCACCCGCTCGGCGCCGGCCACCACCACCTCGTCACCCACCTTGACGCCGTCGACGATAGCGACGGTGTCCTCGCCCTGAGTGCCCACGGTGACGTAGCGCCGGCGGGCCGACCCCGCCTCCACGACCCAGACGGCGTCCCGCGCGCCTGATCGGACGACGGCCGAGGCGGGGACGGCAACCGCATCGCGGCTGGTCCGGACTACCAGGTGTGCTACCGCGCTCATCCCGGGCCGCGGGACCGCCGCCGCGGTCGCGTCCGCCTGCCGGCCGCGACCCAGCGACAGGCGTACGCCGTAGCTCACCCCGCCGCCGCTCGACGTCGTCGGCGACAGGTCGACTGAGGCCACGGTTGCGTCGTAGGTCGCGCCCGGCACGGCGTCGAGCTCCACGCGGGCCATGACACCGGGCTTGACGAGCAGCACGTCGGTCTCGTCGACCTCGGCGGACAGGGCGAGTGTCGAGGTGTCCAGCACGGTGACCACCGCAGTGCCCGGCGAGACCAGGCTGCCCCGGGCGATGCCGGCCACGGGTGCCGCCCCGCCCTGCGCTGCGGTTCCGCCGGACTGGCCGGCTGCGGCACCGGCCGTCGCGCCCTGGGCCGCGGCCGGCAGCTGACCGAGCAGGTCCGACAGGGCGCTCCCGCCCCCCGCGGACGAGATCCCGCCAAGCTGCACGGTGCCGGCGATGGGAGCGCGCAAGGTGAGGCTGTCGACCGCCGACTGTGCGGCGGTAACAGCCGCCTGGGCCTGCACGCGTTGAGCCACCGTGAGGGACCGCAGCGCCGTCCCGAGCCCGGCCAGGCCCGTGTTGAATTGCCCGACGGTGAGCCGGGCCTGCTCCTTGGCTTGGGCGTACTGCGCCTCGGCTGCCGACAGTTGCCGCTGGGAGGCGGCTCGGGCCGCCGGGTCAGCGATCTTGGCCAGCGCTGCCTGCGCCTGGTCGAATGCCGTCTTCGCCGCCGCATCGGTCTGCGCCTGCACCCCGGTGAGGTCGACTCCGGACCCGCGCGGCGACCCGGAATCCACCGCGGCCGCCGCCTGACGGGCTTGCGCGAGGCGCTGCTGGGCCGACGGGGAGTCGATGACCGCCACGATGGTGCCGGCGTGCACCTGCTGCCCGCCCGTCACCAGCAGGGCCACCCGGCCGTCGGCGGGCGCGGTCAGCGTGGCCGCGGCCCGCGCGGTGACCGTGGCCGGCGCATCGACCATTTCGCTGATGGTCGCCGTCCGGACGATGGCGAGGCTGATGCCTTTGTGGGGATCGCCGCTGCAGCCGGCAAGCATGGCGATCGCTGCCACCGCCGCACTTCCCGCCGGGAGCAGGCTCTTCACGTCTTCATCGTAGAAAGCACGCCGGGCCGGCCGTTACGCCGACCCGACCGAACGAAGCCGATTACGCCGCTGACTCGTCCTGCACTACTGTGCGCAGCGCTGACCTGAGGCGACCTGCCGCCTTGCCGGATAGGCCGCGAGCCACCTGTGACGGCCGCTGCTGCTCCCCCTGCTGGGCACCGAGCGCGACCAAGGCGGCGGTGAGGCCGGGGATCGCCCACTGGAGCGCCCGGAGCTGCTGCTGGGCCTTGGCGACGTCGGCCGGCGTACCGGCCCCGGGCTTCACGCCACCCTCGGCCGGGACGAAGCCCGCACCACTGACCTTGTTGCCGAGCACCCGGCTGTAGGCCGTGATGGCGAGCGCGACGCCGGTGACGGCCGTCTTGATCGCGGTGTTGGCGAGGGCCCCCTTCTGCTGCTGCACCCGCTCACGGTTGGCGGCCGCCAGGACCGCGCCCCCGATCAGGTGAGCACCGATGGCCGCGGCGTTGTAGGGCGTCCAACGGTCCCAGCCGGCACTCGCCACCCGGGCCCGCTCGCTGGGGTCACTGACGTCCTCGGCCGCGCCGTTGACTCCGATGGCGCCCATCAACGAGCCGCCGAACCAGGCCGCCAGGCCCAGGTCGTGCATGGTGCGGGCCACCGTGTTGCGCTCAGACATGCGACAGCTCCTCGAGTCAGGCAATGGCTCGAAGGTGCCCGGGCGCCCCGGGCGGAAACGATGCCTTCTTATGCAGGGAGCTGACCGGCGGAGGTGCCTAGGTCACGGGCCCGGTCGCGGGCCGCCTCGATGGCGGAGAGGAAGGCGGCGCGTACGCCGTGATTCTCAAGCTCCCGGATGGCGTTGATGGTGGTGCCGCCGGGCGAGGTGACCGCCTCCCGCAGCTGCACCGGATGCTCACCGGTGTCGCGGAGCATCACCGCGGCGCCCAGCACCGTCTGCACCAGCAGCTCGGCGGCCACCGCCCGGGGCAGCCCCAGCAGGATGCCGGCGTCGGTCATCGCCTCGACCAGGAAGAAGAAGTACGCCGGGCCGCTTCCGGACAGGGCAGTCACCGCGTCCTGCTGCGACTCCGGCACGCGCAGCACCTTGCCGACCGGGGCGAAGATCGCCTCGGTAGCGCTCAAGTGTTCCTCGGTGGCATGCCGGCCGGCGCTGATCGCCGACATGGCCTCGTCGACCAGCACGGGGGTGTTGGTCATCACCCGCACCACCGGCGTGCCGTCAGCCAGCCGGCGCTCGAACAGCGCCGTCGGCAGGCCGGCGACCACGGAAACGACCAGCGTCTCCGCCGAGGCGGCCGGGCCGATCTCGACCAGCAGCGGATCGATGTCCTGCGGCTTGACCGTGACCAGCAGGATGCCGGCGGCCCGGGCCGCCTCGGCGTTGGGCAGCGCGGTGACGCCGTAGCGCTGCGCCAGCTCCTCGCCGCGCTCGGCCCGGCGGGTGGTGACGATCAGGTCGGCCGGCGAGCGGCCGGCGCGGACCATCCCGGACAGCAGCGCCTCGCCCAGCTTGCCTGCGCCGACGACGGCGATCCGGGTCATTTCGTGCTGACCACCGCTCGCAGGAAGAAGGCGATGTTCGCCGGGCGCTCGGCGAGCCGGCGCATCAGGTAGCCGTACCACTCGTCGCCGAACGGGGTGTAGATCCGCACCTTCTCCCCCGCCGTGACCAGCCGGATCTGTTCGTCCGGCCGTACGCCGTAGAGCATCTGGTACTCATACGTCCCCTGCGGGCGCTGGTAGAAGGCCACGCGGTCTCCGGCGATGGCGATCAGGCGCGGATCGTGGGTGGCGATCATCGGGTAGCCCGGGCCGGCGAGCAGCACGTTGAGGCAGCGGACGTAGGAGCGGTCGACGTCGGGGGCGTTGTCGAAGGCGACCGACGCGGGCTCCTTGTAGGCGCCCTTGCACAGGCGGACCCGGGAGCCGGCCTGGGCCAGGTCGCGGCAGTCGGCCTCCGTCCGCCGCAGGTAGGCCTGCAGGACGGCGCCGACCGAGGGGAAGTCGCGCCGGAGATCGGCGACGACGGACAGGGCGGCGTCGGTGGTGGTGTGGTCCTCCGCGTCGACGGTGACCGTCGTCCCGGCCCGAGCCGCGGCCTCGCAAATCATTCGGGCATGCTCGGTGGCCATCGACGAGTCGAGCCCCAGCCCGACCGCGGACAGCTTGACGCTGACCTCGGCCGACGCGGTCAGCTGCTGCTCGCCCAGCCGGTCCAGCAAGGTGAGGTAGGCGGTGGCGGCGGCCTTGGCCTGCGCTTCGTCGGTGGTGTCCTCGCCGAGGTGGTCGAGGCTGACCGAGAGGCCGGCGTCGACCAGCTGCCTGGTCACCTTCACCGCATCGTCGATCGACTCACCAGCGACGAAGCGGCGCACGACCGAACGCGACACCGGCGCGCGGCTGACCAGCTGGCGGGTGCGCTCGGAGCTGGCGGCGGCGAGGATCGTACGTCTGAGCATGTTGGACAGGTTACGGCGTGCCTGGCGCGGTCGCGGCGGGCGCGGCCAGGTGCCGGCGGGTGTAGGCGAGGGCCTCCTCGAGGTCGGCCTGCCGCTCCGCCTGGTCGATGGCGCGCCGGGTGTTGACCTCGACGACGACCGTGCCGGAGAAGTGCGTCCGGGCCAGCCCCTCCAGCAGCTCCGCGCACGGCTGGCCGCCCCGGCCGGGCACCAGGTGCTCGTCGTGATTGCTGCCCCCCACGCCGTCGGCGATATGTACGTGGGCCAGGCGGCTGCCCATCATCGCGGCCATCGCCAGCGCGTCATTGCCGGCGGTGGCAGTGTGGGAGAGGTCGAGGGTGAAATGCCGGTAATCCTCCTCGACCGGATCCCAGTCGGGTGAATAGCCGGAGACTGCGCGACCCTTGGCGCGCAACGGGAACATGTTCTCGACGGCAAAGCGCACGTCCGTCTCGTCGGCCATCCGGGCGATTCCTTCTCGGAAGCCTCGGGCGTAGTCCCATTGCCAGACGAACGGCGGGTGGACCACGACGGTGTGGGCGCCCAGGCGCTCGGCCGCAGCCCGGGACCGGCGCAGCTTCTCCCACGGATCGGCCGACCAGACCCGCCGCATGACGAGCAGGCAGGGTGCGTGCACCGACAGCACCGGCACGCCGTGGTAGTCGCTGAGCCGGCGCAGCGCCGAGACGTCCTGGCTGACCGCGTCCAGACCGACCATGATCTCGACGCCGTCGTAACCCAGCCGGGCCGCGACCTCGAAGGCGCGCGCGGTGGATTCGGGGTAGAGCGAGCCGGTGGACAGGGCTATCCCGCCGCTGTGCCCGCTGTGTTGCCGGGCGTCTTGCCGATCCGTCGCCACGCATCCGAGCGTAATCGCGACCGTCGTGGCTCAGCTGCTGTCGAGCCAATCCAGCCGTCGGAGGATGACCCCTTCGCGCAGCGCCCACGGGCACAGCTCGACCGACTCGACCCGCATCAGCCTCATCGCGGCCTCGGCGACGACGGCGCCGGCCAGGAGCTGATGGGCCCGGGCCGCGCTGACCCCCTCCAGACTGGACAGGTCCGCCGCCGGGATCCGCTGGACAAAGGCGATGACCTGCCGCAGCCCGGCCAGGGTGAGCGTGCGGTGCGCGCGAGGTCCGGCCGAGCTGGGGGCGGCGCCCCCGAGCCGGGCCAGGGACCGGAAGGTCTTCGACGTCGCGACGACCCGGTCGGGGGGACCGGCGTTGCGTACCGCGCGGATGACGGGGGTTAGTTGCTTGTCCACGTACGCCCGCAGGCTGTCGACCGCCGCCTCGCCGGGCGGGTCCCCCTGGAGTCGCTCGCGGGTCAGCCGGCCGGCGCCCAGCGGCACCGACATGGCAACGTCGGGTGACTCGTCCATGCCGCCGGCCACTTCCAGCGAGCCACCGCCGATGTCGAGGACGAGGAGCCGGCCGGCGCTCCATCCGTACCAGCGTCGGACGGCCAGGAAGGTCAGGCTTGCCTCGTCGTCACCGGTCAGGACCTGCAAGTCGACGCCGGTCTCGGCTCGCACCCGGTCGATGACGGCGGCCGAATTCGATGCCTCGCGGACTGCCGAGGTGGCGAAGGCGAGCAGGTCGTCGGCTCCGTAGCGCTTGGCGGACTGCCGGGCCGTCGACACGGCCGACACCAGTGCCTCGGCGCCGGTCTTGGACAGCCGGCCGCTGGCATTGACGTGCTCGGCGAGGCGGAGCACCGACTTCTCCGACAGGGCCGGCAGCGGGTGGCCGCCGCGGCGGGCGTCGACGAGGAGCAGGTGCACGGTGTTGGAGCCGACATCGAGCACCCCGAGCCGCATTGAAGGCACGGTACGCGCCGGCGCCTATCGTGTGCGCCGTGACCAGTCCGCGGGATCGAGAGGTCGGGCTGGACTTCGCCCGGGAGTGGGTGGAGTTCATCGACCCGGCCGACGCCGAGCACCTCATCCGGGCCGACCTGACCTGGCTGCTGTCGGCGTGGACCTGCATCTTCGGCCGGGGGTGTCACGGCATCCTGGCCGACCGGCCGGACGACGGCTGCTGCAGTCATGGCGCCTTCTTCACCGACTCCGCCGACGAGCAGCGGACCAAACGCTGGGCCGCCGAGCTGACCGCGGAGACCTGGCAGTACCACGCGCAGGGCCAACGTGGGGTGGTGTCCCGCGATGTGCTGGAGGGAGCGCCGGCGCGGCGCACGCGTACGGTGGCCGGCGCGTGCATCTTCCTCAACCGGCCGGGTTTCGCCGGCGGCGAGGGCTGCGCGCTGCATGCGCTGGCGCTGCGGGTGGACCGGCATCCGCTCGAGACCAAGCCGGACGTGTGCTGGCAGCTGCCGGTGCGCCGAGCCTCGGACTGGGTGGACCGGCCCGACGGCACTCGGGTGCTGGTCAGCACGATCACCGAATTCGACCGGCGCGGGTGGGGCGACGGTGGCCATGATCTGCACTGGTGGTGCACGTCGTCGCCGGAGGCCCACGTGGCCCGGGAGCGGCTGTTCGTTACCTATGCCGCGGAGCTGACCGCGCTGGTCGGATCGGCCGCGTACGCCGAGCTGGCCCGGCTGTGCGTGGCGCGGGCGGCGCGCGGACTGGTGGCGCCGCATCCGGCTTCCGTGGCGGCTCGGTCGGCCCGGCCGGCTCGGTCGGCTCGGTCGGCTCGGCCGGCGTCCCGGCCGGCGGCGGAAGGCGGCGCTAGCGGCCCTGGTTCTTGACCTTCTCGACCGCGGCGGCTGCGGCGGCCGGATCGAGGTAGCTACCGCCAGGCGTTAAGGGGCGCAGGTCGTCGTCGAGGTCGAACTGCAGCGGGATGCCGGTCGGGATGTTGAGGCCGGCGATCTCGTCGTCGCCGATGCCGTCCAGATGCTTGACCAGCGCCCGCAGCGAATTGCCGTGCGCCACGATGAGCACGCAGCGCTGAGCGCGGAGGTCCGGGACGACCGCGTCGTACCAGTAGGGCAGCATCCGGAGCAGCACATCCCGCAGGCATTCGCTGGCCGGCAGCAGGTCGGGGGCGAGGGAGGCGTAGCGGGGGTCGTGCCGAGGATGCTGCGGATCGTCGAGATCCAGCGGCGGCGGCGGCACGTCGTACGACCGCCGCCAGAGCATGAATTGTTCCGAACCGAATTCGGCCAGCGTCTGCTTCTTGTCCTTGCCCTGCAGCGCGCCGTAGTGCCGCTCGTTGAGGCGCCACGACCGCTGGACCGGCAGCCACATCAGGTCGGCCTCGGCCAAGGCGATCTCGGCGGTCCGGATTGCGCGGCGCTGCAGCGAGGTGTGTACGACATCAGGCGCCAGGCTCGCGGCGCGCAGCAATTCGCCGCCGCGCCGGGCCTCGACGGCACCTTTGTCGGTCAGGCCGACGTCGACCCAGCCGGTGAAGAGGTTCTTGGCGTTCCATTCGCTCTCGCCATGGCGGAGCAGCACGAGGGTCCCGGTCATGGCGGCCATCCTGCCGCACCGCTCAAGGTCAATCAGCAACGTACGGGCAGTGCCGGCAGCCCCGTCCGCAGCAGAACCCCTGCTCGGCCAGCCGGGCCGCCGTGATGACGAAGAGCCCGCTGGCCGGATCGAGGTAGCCGCCGTCGCCGGCGGCTATGGCCGCGGCATGCGCGGCCAGCGCCTCGGTCCGCAGGGGTGCGTCGGCGGGAAGGCGGGACGGGTGCGGCTCGGTGAGCGGGCGGCCGGCGAGCGGTCTGAACCGCCTTCCGGGCTCGCTCACCGCGCCGTCGTCTCCCCTCGGGCTCAGCTGCTGGCGTCCGAGCTGGCCGGCTCGTCCTCGGCGAGGATCCGGTAGAGGCTCCGCCGGGTATCGGCCAGCACCGTACGGGCTGCCTGCAGTTGGGCCTCACTACCGGCCTGGGCGACCTGCCCGGCCGCCGCGGCCACCTGCTTGAAGACGCCGAACAGGGCCTCGACCCCTTCGTGCGGGGTGCCACCGACGGACTGCCATGGGGTGGTGAGCTCGGTGGCGTGCTCGGCGACATAGGTAATGCCCGCCTCGGTCAGGTGGAAGACGCGACGTCCGTCGGCCTCCTCGGGCCGGACCAGGCCCTCGTCCTGCAGCTGCTGGAGCACCGGGTAGACCGAGCCGGGGCTGGGCTTCCAAGCCCCGCCGCTGCGCTCGATGATCTCGGTGATGATCTCGTAGCCGTGCCGGGGCTGCTCGGCGAGCAGGGCCAGGACCGACGCACGTACGTCACCGCGGCCCGCTCGGCCGCCGCCCCGCCCGCGTCCACCCCGGCCGCCGAAACCCGGACCGACAAAACCGGGACCGCCGAAGCCCGGGCCGCCGAAGCCCGGGCCGAAGCCACCGCCCGGGCCGCGGCCGAAACCGGCCCGCCCGCGCGCCCACGGCGGGCCGCCGGCTGAGTCGTGGCCCTCCGGGCCGCCGTGGTCGTGATGCCGCCGCGGGCCGCCGTGGCGCCTGGTGGAAGGACCGTCGTACTGATCGTGTGGGTGATGCATGATCTGTTTCTCTCTCGATGGTATCGCGTACGTTCACGAAATATCGGTGAGCAGTCGTGAGCAAGTATGTATTCCAGCGTCCGAGCGGGAGGCAGGTCAGCGGTCCGGATCGGCGAACCGGGCGAACGCCTGCAGGTTGGCCAGCGACTCCCCCCGGCGCACCCGCCAGGCCCACTCCTTGCGGATGGAGGTGGCGAAGCCGATCTCCAGCATCGCGTCGAAGTTGTCGTCGGCATAGCTCAGCACGCTGCCCAACAGCCGGTCGATTTCGTCGGCGGTCACGGCGTGCCGGGCAACCCGGCCGACCAGATAGACGTCGCCGACCGGATCGAGGGAAAAGGCGACGCCGTACATCTTGGCGTTGCGCTGCAGGAGAAAGGAGTAGAAGCGCTGGTGATTCTCGTCGGGGCGCCGCATGACGAACGCCTCGACGAGCAGTGCATGCTCGCCGGCCACCAGCCAGCACATCGTGGCCAGCTTGTGCGTTCCAGGCAGCTTCACCAGGAAGGCACCCGGCTCACTCTGCTCGTAGGAGAGCTCGCGGTCATCCAGGGCGACCCGGATCACCGCGTCGAGGTCGGTCATCGAGCCAGGGCGACCCGGTCCGCCGGCGCCGGGGCGAGGGCGTCGCGGTAAGTGAGGAGCAACTGATCCGCCGTACGCTGCCAGGAGTATTGCCGCGCGTGCGCAACCGCCCCGCGGGACAGCAGCGCCCGGAGCCGGGGTGCGGACACCACCCGCTGGATCGCCGCCGCGTAGTCGTCGGGATTGTGGCCGGCGACCAGCAGCCCGCTCACCCCGTCGTTCACCGTCGTCTGCAATCCGCCGACCGCCGCGGCCACAACCGGAGTGCCGCACGCCTGCGCTTCCAGCGCGACCAGGCCGAACGACTCGTTGTACGACGGGACAACCACCAGATCCGAAGCGCGGTAGATGTCGGCCAGCCGGTCGGCGTCGACCGGCGGGATGAAGCGGACGACATCGGCGACAGCAAGGGCCTCGGCGAGCTGGGACAGGTGCTCGGGGTGGTCCAGGCCGCTCCCGCTGGGCCCGCCGCAGATCAGCACCACCAGTCGTTCCCGCAACGACGGCTCGCGCTCGAGGAGCATGGCGGCCGCGCGGAGCAGCACGTCAGGCGCCTTGAGCGGCTGGATGCGCCCGACGAAGGTCAGCAGGACGGCGTCGGGCGCAACGCCGAGCCGGGTCCGCGCGGTCGAGGCCTCGCCGGGACGGAACTGCTCGAGGTCGACGCCCGGGGCGACGGTGACCACCCGCTGCGCCTCGGCGCCGTAGAGCTCGACCAGCGCCCGGGCCTCCTGCACGCTGTTGGCGACAAGCCGGTCGGCCTCGGCGACCACCTGCTCCTCGCCGATGATCCGGGCGCGCGGCTCTGGGGTGTCGCCCTCGGCCAGCAGGGCGTTCTTGACCTTGGCCAGGGTGTGCGCGGTGTGCACCAGCGGCACTCCCCAGCGATCCTTGGCCAGCCAGCCCACCTGCCCGGAAAGCCAGTAGTGCGACGACACCAGGTCGTACCAGCCCGGCTCGTGGACCGCCTCGGCCCGCAGGACGGCGCTGGTGAAGGCGCACAGCTGGGCGGGCAGCTCGTTCTTGCCCAAGCCTTCGTACGGCCCGGCCGTCACGTTGCGCACGATCACCCCAGGGGCCAGCTCGACCACCGGCCGGAGGTCGCTCGAGGTGGCCCGGGTGAAGATCTCGACCTCGACGCCGAGCTGGGCGAGGCGCTTTGACACCTCGACGATGTAGACATTCATGCCGCCGGCGTCACCGGTGCCGGGCTGATCCAGCGGCGAGGTGTGGACCGACAGGGTGGCGATCCGGCGGGGCAGCACGGGCAGCCGTCGGGGACGGGCTGACGTCGCGGCCACGCGTACCTCCTCGTCGGAACCTGCGCCAGTCCAACGCGGGCGACCGCTGGCGCGATTCCCGCGAAGGATCACCAGCCCAGGCCGACCAGCACCGGCTCGATGACCAGCTCGATGCCGAACGTGTCCCGAACCCGGTCCCTGATCGCAGCCGCGAGCGCCATCAGCTCGGTCGCCGTGGCCCCGCCGCGGTTAGTCAAGGCCAGTGAATGTTTCCGGGAGATGCCGACCCGGCCGGCCCGGAACCCCTTGCCGAAGCCGGTACGTTCGATCAGCCAGGCGGCCGGCACCTTGACCCGTCCCTCGGGCAGCGGCCAGTGCGGAGGGGTCGCACCGGCCCTTTCGACCAGCGCCGCGAACTCCCCTGCCGCCAGGATCGGGTTGGTGAAGAACGAGCCGGCGCTGGCGGTGTCCGGGTCGCCGGCGTCGAGCACCATTCCCTTTCTCCGGCGCAGCGCCAGCACGGCGGCGCGTACCGCCGGCAGCGGGGCCCGCCCTCCGATGGGCTCGCCCACCGCGGCCGCCAGCTCGGCGTACCGCAATGCCCGGCTGAGCCGCTCCGGGGTCAGCGCGAACGTGACGTCGAGCACGACATAGCGGTCGGTGTCCTTGAGCATGCTGCGCCGGTAGCCGAATCGGCAGGCGGAGGCCGGCAGCTCGACCACCCGGTCATCGACCCGGTCGTAGGCCTGGACCGCCGTGATCGTGTCGGCGACCTCCTGGCCGTAGGCGCCGACGTTCTGGATCGGGGTGGCGCCGGTCGAGCCCGGAATGCCGGAGAGGCACTCGAGACCGGACAGTCCATCGGCGACGCAGCGGGCGACCAGGTCGTCCCACGGCTCGCCGGCCTGTACGGTCCGCCGGGTCGCGCCGGTGCCGTCGCGCAGCGTGGCCACGCCTCGGGTGCGGACCAGCACGACCGTGCCGGGGAATCCCTCGTCGGCGACCACGACGTTGCTGCCGCCGGCCAGGATCAGCAGCGGCTCGCGCGCGTCGTCGGCAGCCCGCACGGCGGCGACCAGCTCGCCGGCGTCGGTGACGGTCACCAGGCGGCGGGCCGGGCCGCCGAGCTTCAAGGTGGTTAGGGGCGCGAGCGGCACCCCGGTCGCGTCCGGCACAGGCGCCACCTCAGGCGGACAGGGCGCGAGCGAAGGCCTCGTCGGCGGCGCTGCTGAACGTGACGAAGCGCACCTCGTCGATCGCGGCATCTTCTGCGGCGGCCGCGCGCACCGCCGCCACCGCCTGCCGGGCCGCGTCGCCGACCGGCCAGCCGTACGCCCCGGCCGACACGGTCGGGAAGGCGACGCTGCGGGCACCGATCTCGACCGCAACCCGCAGCGATTCCCTGTAGCACGACCGCAGCGGATCGGACTGGTCCTGAGTGACGGAGTAGACCGGCCCGACCGTGTGGATGACCCAGCGGGCCGGCAGGTCCCCCGCCGTGGTCACCACCGCCTGGCCGGTCGGCAGCCCATCGGGGTAACTGGTTGCCCGCAGCTGCCGGCACTCCGCCAAAATCGCCGGTCCACCGCGCCGGTGGATCGCCCCGTCCACGCCACCGCCGCCGAGCAGACTGCTGTTGGCCGCGTTGACGACGGCATCGACGGCCTGCTCGGTCAGGTCGCCGCGGACGACGGTGATCTCCATGTCGCTCAGACCAGCCTGATCCGCAGCCGGCGGTTGGCCTTGCCCTTGTTCTCCACCTTGACGACCTCGACGTGGCCCACCTGCGACGTCGATGCGACATGGGTGCCGCCGTCGGCCTGGGTGTCGAGGCCGACGATGTCGACGATGCGGACCTCGGTCAGCTCGGCCGGCAGCAAGTTGGTCGCCGTCCGGATGATGTCGGGGATCGCCAGCGCCTCGTTGCGCGGCAGCACCTTGACCTCGATCCGCCGGTCGGCGGCGACCTCGGCCTGGCACGCCTGCTCGATCCGCTCCTTGAAGTCGGCCGGCAGGTCCGGCAGGTTGAAGTCCATCCGGGCGGTCAACGGCTCCATGTTGCCGCCGGTGACCAGGGCGCCGAAATCGCGGAACACCAC
>JAABUK010005582.1_pt1 | contig 19404 bp, 14 predicted proteins | sample 5559141 | NCBI WGS metagenome assembly JAABUK01 (sample SAMN10711869, study PRJNA513367) | rock metagenome | isolation source: Antarctica rocks | place: Antarctica: Victoria Land, Pudding Butte nord | collected 2016-01-03 | reverse complement strand
CGAGGGGGTGTGTTGTCGGATTCGTTGTGGCGAGGTACATAATTGTCGTAGTAGCACTGGCTACTGCGATTTCGCTTTTAGCCCAGCAGATTAGCTCCATCAACATGTTCCCTCTGCAAGCTCAAGGCTCATCATATATGGTTGGACGCCTTATGTTTCAGAGGCGATGCCATAATGCTACTCGAATTGTTTACGTTATTGTTCGAAACAACTTCGGCAAACTTGTCTTGTCCCCCAACCTGTCAGCACTGAATAAACCTAACCATAACGTCGTAATACAAGCGAAGCTACTGCATGAACCTGACAGAAAGTTTCGCAAGCAAGCACTTGCTGACCTCCTATGCATCTCACGACCTATGTTTCCAGGTCTTTGGTATTTCTCAGGGAGCAATCAGGCGTTATGCTGCCCTGACCAGACCTCTTTCATCGAACTGCCTGTTCGCTAGATATGACTTCGTGTTGTGCTCAGCTTTTTGTTGCTCTATCAACTTCCACTTCTGCCTCTTAAATTGTTTTCGAGAGGTCCTACGACCTGTAAATAGGCTTTGGTTTATCCCTGCTGCACGATTCGCAACCCACCGAGATCTTCTTGTTCCTTCGACCTTTCGACATCGCTAGGATGGCCTATTGCGACAATGAGGAGAATGCTCAGGACCAATACCATATTCCGGCACAGAGTGAACCGGCCTATCGCGCTATCGCCTGTGAAGGGAGCAAAATGTATGATGATAACGTTCGCCGTGTGGAGTCAATAGCTCCTCGTGATGAGAGCCTAGGTAACTTTCATCCCCATTCCTGTGGTTTCTTCTTCAAACGATTTGCTCAGCTGAAGAGCCCTCGGCTGACATCTTACCAGTGATGAACGCCAGACTTGAAAGGGATTTAAATCTGAAAGATTTTGAATATCTACAAGGTCAAAGCAGACAGCCGATGAGCCCTTTCCGATCTCGGATGTGAGTTGCGGGAAATATCTATTGAGGGAGCACACTTTTTTGAGGTTCGACACTCATCAAGACGCGGAATCAGACATCTGGTTTCTATCATCGTTCAACGCCATACTTACAATCGCATAGTTGGACCGAGCGCACGCCTGATTCCGAAGACTCATCGCTTGACATTTGCAGCAGACTTGCCGCTTACACCAGCGAGACCCATGAACCCGATACCGCCCTCGCGGCCTCGAGAAGTTCCTTGGCCAGGAAACGGTCACTGCGGCGGAGATGAAGTCGCAAGCTCACCAACACTCAATTTGGCCGCCCTCCTGCCCAAAGTCGTGAGAGGCATCTATCCTGCCACCTTCTTCTAATGTGATCCTTCGCGCCCTCTACGGCTGATCAGCCATCCCAACACCCAGCGTGGGTGGTGGCTGTCTCTCCGTGCGGTGTCTTGGTCTGCCTGTCCTCCTCGCTGTTTCTTCCATCACCGTCACTAGCCACTTTGTTGGTGGGGGATTTGTCATGATTAGCTTAGACTACATTACTCCATCTGCTGGCAGACGAAACCAATCCACCGTAAATCACGTTATCACTTCTTTCATCCCGAGCCCAGAATCAGGGCACGTAGAATCCACGCGATCCAGGGTTATAAATAGTGCTGACTGCCTAGTACGGAGTCTGACTGAACGGGTCACGGATTATCCGTTCCGAATCTTGGCAGCTCGCGCGTCCGATCGGAGCGGCAGTGAAACGGCGCTGATGGATCACTTGTTTCCTCCATGCTCGCTGTGGAGGTCACGGCAGCATTCTCATTCGCCCTCTTCTGCGAGATTATCTTGAGACAACCGGTATCTTCGAACCATTGCCGTGTCCAAGACTGCGCCGCAAACCCGCTCAGCTAAGCACATGCGACACCTCACCCAGACCGCTAGTGAAGCGTGTACTCCTTTGTCGCCTCGCTTTCTTCATTCTCACGAGTACAATCTGATGTTCTGTGACATCAACATCGTCTCTACTTGGTTGGGAAACTCTTGAGAGGCCGTCCTCTGCCACATCGCCGCCATGGACCGCTACATTCCAGACACCTTACCATTTACAAAGAAGAGACTTCCCATTCGCGTCGTTCTCTCGTACATCTTCGACTATGCAATCATCGTGTAAGCTCTCTCAAATGTTCTTTCACATTACAACACAGCTAACAATCTCTTCCTGTCCAGCATTCTTGCCGTCCTCTACGCGGCAATCGACAAAATCGTAACACCCTTCCACCAACCTTTCTCTCTCAGGAACTACACAATTCAGTACCCCTACGCCGTCAAAGAACGGATACCAATTCCGGTCGCTCTCGTCATTGCTGTCTTGATTCCCATGTTCATAATAGCCATCTACACCCTCGTCCTAGATGGCCTCTTCTCCCATCGCCGCAAACAGACTGGCGCAGGCTTGTTTAGCGTCTATCGCTTCAAGGACCGCCTCTGGGAGCTCAATTGCGGAATACTCGGCCTGTTACTCGCCGAGGGAGCTGCGTTTGTTATAACCGGCACTCTGAAGAACCTATGTGGCAAACCTCGACCGGATCTCATAGCACGGTGTCTACCCCTTAACGGGTCTGAGGACCACCAAGTCTTCGGCCTAAGCACCATCGAGATCTGCCAGCAAACGGACCAAGCCATAATGACCGATGGCTTCCGAAGCTTTCCGTCCGGCCACGCCTCTGCCGCGTTTGCGGGGCTCTTCTACCTCTCCCTCTACCTGGCCGCCAAACTCCACGTCCTCGACAACCGAGGCGAAGTTTGGCGCACTTTCATTGTCCTGATCCCCACCCTAGCCGCATCCTCTATAGCCATGTCTCGTATCATGGATGCGCGCCATCACCCTTTCGACGTTCTTTTCGGCTCCGTGCTGGGCATCCTGGTCGCCTGGGCAGCATACAGACAGTACTTCCCTCCCGTAAGCGAGACATGGAAGAAAGGCCGTGCGTATCCGATCCGAACGTGGGGAACAGAAATGAAAGGCCCGCCGATGGGCGGAAACGAACTCGTCCAGAAAGACTCGGACATGGAACCGTATCGCACGAGAGTTGCTGCCTCATCAAACGTTAATATGCCTGGTGTGGATATTAGGCCACAGCAACAAGGCGGCAACGTGTTCCGCGACCAGATCTCCAGATCGCAGAGACAGCGTACAACCACTCACAATGATGACGGCAGTGAAAATCCGTACCTCACGACAGAGGATGGAACGCGCTATATGTCCCCCCGGGGGCGGGACGGGGATTGGAGTGCCAGCGCCACAAGCTCCGAGGATGAACCCGACCGGAGAAGGACAGGTGGTGCTAGTGCGGCCGGGGCAATTGAGATGCAACCGCCGTCGTATGCTACGAACGCTGATCCAGAGGGCCACGTCGGACAGATCAGACATGCACCACCATCGGCCGTTGCACCCAGATTAGGAGGCGGCAATCTGTCGGAACAAGATACGGGGTACAGGAGTCAGACGGCCGGAGTGGTATCGCCGACGCATCCCGGGCAGAGGGTCCTGGCGTGAACAACATTAGGTCCACTGGGACGTAGCGAGACTTGGTCAGTCCAGAGGCGCACAGGCATGCGTTCAAATGCTCTGTAACAAAGAAGGAAAGCTTCCCTCGGTGTCACAGGGTGGATGGTGACCAGGGCAAGCGAGCACCGTCTTATTTCTGTCTATATATCGGGATCGACCAGTCTTGCGGGTTCTAGATGCGGTCGATATCGTATCATATGATATTATCATGACATGGCGGAAGATTGGGCAATCGTCATCTGCATCCCCACCTGCATCTGCTCCATGAAGAGTGGGATGGAGAAGGGGAAGTGAGTGGCCGGGAGAGGGGAGAGAGAGACGGGCGTGCGGATAGGAGGTGGGGATGTGGCATGTCGAGATGGTCAGCGTCCGTCAAAATCAGCTGTGAAACTGGGATAGGGCATGTGAAATCAACTGCAATGAGAATGCACATTGTTGGTCACTGCATTCACCTTCTCTGTCTTCATCGTCCGCAACCCCCGCTTAACCACTGATCTCGTCTCTCATGCCACTAGTTAGTTGATCCGTGAGAAAGTCATCGCAGCCTGCCCCTGCCCCTGCCCCTGCCCCTGCCCACGCCATATCGCAGCCTGCCCGGCCCGGCCCATGCCATACCATACCATATCCCCTCACCAAGCCCCCTCGACGACAACACTCTCCTGCGCATCCATCATTCCAATAACGGCCACCCCAGCGGGAATCCTGACCTCCCTGCCCCGCACCTGGTTGCACCCAAACACGGCCAGCTTCTCGAGGCGGGGACAAGTCCTGAAGATGGCGGTCATGACCACTTCGTCTACTGGCGCCACGAAGCTGAGATCCACATCCCTCAGGGCCGGGTAGGTGTATGTATGCGGGTGGAAGACCTCCAGAAGAGCTTCGTGGGAGATGTGGCGGCATGCTTTGAGGTTCAAGTGTTCGAGGGCTGGGCCGGAGTGGGACATGAGGGTCTTGAAGCCGGTGGAGGCGAGGCCGATGGGGGAGTCGGTGGGGCCGTCGGGGTTTGCGTTGTCGATGTCGCGGTTGTCGGAGAGGTCGAGGAAGGAGAGGGGTGGGTTGGGCCAGTTTGTGAAGAGGGTGGTGAAGCCTGCGTCGGTGCAGGTGGTGTTGTTGGTGAAGCGGAGTTTGGTGAGGTGGGTGCAGGTGGTGTGGATGGCGGTGAGGGTGGTGTCGTCGGCGTTGTGGAAGGATTGGAGGGAGAGGGTTTTCAGGGGGTTGCCAAGGGTGGTGATGAGGATTGAGAGGGTGGAGGGGTGGATCTCGGGGCAGATTGAGAGGGAGAGGTGTTGGAGGTTGGGCAGGGTGGTGAGGGAGTGGATGGAGGCTTCGGTGGTTTGCCAGCATTTTTTGAGTTTGAGGCGTTGGAGTTTGGGGCTGTGACGGACGAGGGCTTCAATTGAGGTGTCGTCCATGGCGGCGTCGAGGTCGGATGTTTTGAAGCTTTCTAGCTTGGGGCCTTGCCTTTGGAACAATTCGAGCCAACCTTGATTTGTGATGAGGTTGGCTGCGCAGAGTTGCAAATGTCTGATCTTGGGATTGTGATCGAGCATGTATGTGAGGACTGCGTCTTTCATCTGGCCGGCGTTTCGGAGATTGACGTCTTCCAGCTCGGGCATGAAGGAGAAAATCTTTTCAAAGTCATCGGTTTCGAGCTTTGCGGCATCATAGATGGCTATTCTGGTTGCGTCTGATTGTAGGAACAATTCCAACGTTCGAGGGTCAAGGGCCCGTTTTTGTGATAGGAGTTGACTGAGTCGGTCGAGCAGACTTTCAGGAAGATCCCCGAATTCCTCAATGTCAACAATGTTGGCAGCAACTTTCCTTACGCAGATTTCGACCAGACTCTTCGCGCCTGGTTTGACATCTCCCATCATTCGATCACTCTCAGTTTGTCGACGCTTTCCTTTCTGAGGGCCTCGCTTCTTTGGTTGCTGCTTCTTCTCCTCCTTCCCGAGTTCTTTGGAGCACTTGGTACATAGCAAACCCCCGTTCGGACCAGTTTTCGAATATGCCGTGACAGTAAAGCGCTTCTCACAAACCTCGCAATTCTCAAATTGACCTGGGAGTGGTTGCGCTTTTTTGTAGAGCATGTTTCGAGCGATAGCATCGTCATCATAATCATAGTCTCCATCCTCCTCCTCATCCGAACCTTTCTGCCGCTTCTTGCTCTTTTCCTCAACCTTCCTTCTTTTGAACTCTTTGCTCTGCTTGATCTTCATGATGGCTTTCTCTTCCTTCCTCTTTCGCTTCTTGCGCTCCTCGGGTGCTTCGCCGCCTGGGTCTGATTCATTCTCATTGTCTTCCTCTGCGTCATCGGGTTGTTGCTGAGCTTGCTGCTCTGCTTCGCGCAGTCTACGCTGATGCTCTTGGTGAATTTGATGCGCTGAAATGTTGTGGGACTATTCCAGCGCTGTAAGTAACAATCCCAATGCCAACATCAGCTTCACATAACGCACGGCGAGAAAATCAGTCAACGCAGACTGGGGCCCTCGAATGGCATTCGCAGCAGCTCTCCGTCCAGCCCTGTGGCACGTTTAGCGAATCGAAGAAGGGAGGCATCTCCCAAACATACATGGCTCAAGTGGCGACAGCGTCGCTGGAGCGCACCTCCAGGATGGCGCCTGTACTTGCTCGTTCAGATTCTGGAGGGCTTGTTGTTTTCAGGGTGTCTGCCACTATCCTAACAGATCAGATGGAGGTGCGACGAAGAACAAGACTCAGGGACGGTGGGTGCGCGGGACTGGATCTGGATCTAGATCTGTTTCCCCTTAGATTTTGGCCTCGGGTTGCTTCCCGACCAGCCAATCGATAAGCTTTCACGACGCGTTAATGGAGCGCGTGTGCCTGGACGCTAAAGTGCTTGGCATCCTAGGGGAAGTTGAAATTCAACTGTTCACCCATGGACCAGCACATTTCAGGAGTGCTTGAGAGTCGCCACATGGGACAATCCTGAATGCTCTCCTCTGCCTGTCGCCGGTCTTGCTGTCATTCGAGTGAGCATGGCGCCTCCGAGGGTGTCTGCGCGAGGCCGTGAAAGCCCCAAAACTCAAGGTCAATCCTGATCCTTGCCACCGAAGATCCGATCACTGAGATTGTCATATAGTGCCTAGTTCTGCCTCAGATTTGCGAACTGCGGTCGGCAGTACTCTCTCAAGATCGAGGTCATCTAGGCGGCTCCAAGAAATCCCAGACTCGGACGGTCCTGATGGCTCTTCCGGCTTTTCCTCGCCCCGCATCGAAGTCGTCGTACCCCCGTCGAAGAGTAAGAGATTGATAATGCAAAATCGATCCAAGGCGAAATCGAAACCTCCCTCGTTTGTTGAAGACTCCTTCGATGAGCCGATGACCGACTACGATACACCCGCTACAAGCGTTGCGGTCACACCGATGGATGATTCTCTTACTTCTAGGAGCAATCGATCATCAACGGACAAGAGGTTCAAGGCCAATCCCAAGCTTCTAGCTTTGAGGGCATCATCCACTGCAAATATCATCCCTCGGTCCTCGTCTGCGAAACGTCGTGCACAAGACCCTAAGGCTACCAATCTCGATGAGGCAGCCGACTTGAGACTCGCTCGGCAACTTCAAGCGCAAGAATATGAGGATGACGCGTTGCCGACCCAAAGTAATAAGCGAAGGAAAAGGTCGAGCCCAGTCTTAGACAGTGAAGATTCTGGCAATGACTTTCCGATAGCCGTTGAGATTGAATCTAGTGACGATGAAATGCCTCTTGCATCCAGGAAGCGTAAGGCTGTACCGCTAATCTCTTCTCGCAGAGGCAGCCCCCAGATTGTTCCCAGCCCTGAAAAGCTTATCAGCGCCGAGGATTCGGATCTTTCTCTCCTTAACAGTGAGCAATTTGACGGCGAACATTCGGAGTTCTCGTCGCTCGATTCAATATTAGATGTCGACGAGGATGACGCTGATGCTGCGATCAATACCGTCTCAGGTAACTCTGGTCCCAGCACTTCGGCCCGAGCTTTGAGTCGCTATCGTCGTGTGCGAGCGTCTTCATGGGACCCTCTTGACCCTCGTGGTAATCGAGCTCGAAGAGAGAGACGAAAACTTGAGAATGCTCATCCGGAAGTCAAGACAATGTGGCAGTCACTCAAAGAGGTTGAACCAATCAAGGGGATGGCGGGTGAACAGCCAGCGGGCATCTCACGCAAACTGAAGTCTTTTCAGCTGGAGGGGCTGAACTGGATGATACGGCAAGAGAAATCACAATGGAAGGGAGGCCTTCTTGGCGATGAGATGGGCATGGGCAAGACCATTCAAGCAGTCAGTCTGATCATGTCCGATTTTCCGGCAAAACAGCCGACGTTGGTCGTTGTGCCACCTGTGGCATTGATGCAATGGCAAGCCGAAATCAATGCATATACCGATGGTAAATTGAAGGTACTAGTCTTTCACAACACCAATCCCAAGGTCAAGCACATGAACGTGAAGGACCTTAAAGCCTTCAATGTCATCATGGTCTCTTACTCTGGCCTTGAATCAATGTACCGCAAGGAGAATAAGGGCTGGAGCCGAAACGACGGTATCGTCAAAGAAGACAGTGTTCTTCACGCCATCAAATTCCACCGTCTCATTCTCGACGAAGCTCACAGCATCAAGCAGCGCACGACGTCGGTTGCACGAGCGTGTTTCGCGCTGAAAGCCGATTACAAGTGGTGTCTGTCGGGTACGCCTGTTCAAAATCGCATCGGAGAGTTCTTTTCACTTCTACGCTTCCTGGAAGTGATCCCGTTCGCATGCTATTTCTGCAAGACTTGTAAGTGCAAGGAGCTTCACTGGTCACAAAACGAGAACAAGATGTGCAACCATTGCAATCACAGCGGCTTCAGCCACGTTTCGGTCTTCAACCAGGAGATCTTGAACCCGATCACTCAGAACGAAGATCCTCAGTTGAGAAAAGATGCCTTTGATAAGCTACGCTTGATCACAGATCGAGTCATGCTGCGTCGTATCAAGAGGGATCAAACTGCATCAATGGAGCTTCCGCCCAAAGAGGTAATCATTCACAACGAGTTTTTCGGTGAGATCGAGCGTGATTTCTCGCAAAGTGTCATGGGGAATTCTCAGCGCAAATTCGACACCTACGTCTCACGTGGGGTGATGCTCAATAATTACGCCAACATCTTCGGTCTCATCATGCAGATGCGTCAAGTTGCCAATCATCCTGACTTGATTCTCAAGAAGCATGCTGAAGTGGGCCAGAACGTTCTTGTTTGCTCTATTTGCGATGAACCTGCCGAGGAGGCAATCCGATCAAGATGCCGCCATGACTTCTGTCGCCAATGTGCCAAAAACTACGTGAGGTCGTTCGAAGGCCTGGATGGCGATGCCGACTGTCCACGTTGTCACATCCCCCTGGCCATTGACTTCGATCAGCCGGACATCGAGCAAGAGGAGGATCACGTGAAGAAATCGTCCATCATCAACCGCATCAAGATGGAAGACTGGACATCTTCCACCAAGATTGAGATGCTGATCTACGATCTGTACAAGCTGAGGAGCAAGAAGTCCACCCACAAGAGTATCGTTTTCAGTCAGTTCACCAGCATGCTGCAGCTAGTAGAATGGCGATTGAGGAGGGCCGGTTTTAATACTGTCATGCTTGACGGCAGTATGAGTCCTGTCCAGAGACAGCGAAGTATTGAACACTTCATGAACAATGTGGATGTGGAGGTATTCTTGGTGTCGCTCAAAGCTGGAGGTGTGGCTCTCAACCTCACGGAGGCCTCCAGGGTTTTCATTGTTGATCCGTAAGTATTTCTTCGGCTCCGTGACCTTGGCCACGCTTCAGTCCGACTGACACCGATCACAGATGGTGGAATCCAGCAGCCGAGTGGCAGAGTGCTGATCGCTGTCACCGCATTGGTCAAAAACGTCCATGTGTGATTACTCGGCTGTGTATCGAAGATTCTGTCGAGTCGAGAATGGTGCTTTTGCAGGAGAAGAAAGCCAACATGATCAATGGGACTATCAACAACGACCAAGTCGCCATGGACAAACTCACCCCCGAAGACATGCAATTCCTCTTCCGAGGATCTTGATCAGGGCCTCCGACCACCATCCTGGAGTCTGATGAGGAGTTGTCAGCTTGCAGGAGTGTGGCTCAACATCGATGCTCTCCATGTTGTTTTCAGCGAAGTATGCCTTATTGATTGCACGATTCTCATGGCAGGGAGGAATCCGAAGGAGGCAGACTCAAGCGTGGCACCTTTGACATGTGTTCCGCTCAAGGCTGTACCGCATACTCCATAGAAATCAACAGGTCCCAATCAAACAGAACCAGCTCAGATGCGTGTTTAGTATATCTATGGTCACAAGGTTGGTGTTGGTTCAGACGATGCGAACAAGGGTACCGACACTATCTATTCCTTGGCAACAACTTCATTTCGGGAGACCAGCCGGCGATAGGTCCGTTTGCTGAAGACGTATGTAGTAGCACCGTGCCTGACAACACCGAGACGATCAACGGCACGATCAGGACGATTGTGAGGTGGTCTCCTCCCGCCTCCCGCTTGCTTGGACGTGGGAGGCCTGCCACCCGGATCTGAGGCATACAGGAACCATCTGAGGGGACGAGTAGACCCCAACCTCCGCCAACCTCGCCAACCTCGCCCACCTCGCCCACCTCGCCCGACCACATTGGCATTACTCCGTACTTGATTTGTGGCTTAGCGCCAATATCATGCCACCCATTCTGCCTCGGCACACAGACGGGCTCAGCGTGGACTCTACTCTACGGGTGGCTTCGGAGCCGGTGCCGATCTCGTCACGAAAACAAGCTGACCCATTGGGACACATGGCATGGAATGGCGCGTTCCGGTTGTGAGCATATCGTGCCGACAAGCGCAGGAAATGCCTGGACAAATGACCCCCGCGACATCCATGAGAGAGGCTAGGAAGTTTTGATGCGGGTGGAGCAGATAAGAGGCACCGTCTGCAGACCAAGTCACGCAGTAGACACTTCCGATCACGCTTTGACGGGTGGCCGTACGTAACTAGCGGCCTGGTAGACAGCCAACGAGAGGTGACTGCGAGTACCAGTAACAATGCTTTGACGCTGTCAGGCAAGATGCGCGAGCACAAACGGCGAGCATAAACGGCGAGCTCTAACTACTCTGTGCCAGCTTATCCCATCCCGACGGCCTATCTTCCTCTACTAGACCTCTCCCTCACGGCGGGGCCGAAAGACACCTCCAAGTTCTTTATCTATCATGCTAATCATTGATCCACACATCTCCCGGCCTTGGCCAGTTGTGTCACGTCCATCTCCTCCACCGTCACCGTCCCTTCTCATTAATTGATCCTCCATCCCTTCTCACTCCAGCCTACCCCATCGGTTGAACACCCCATCGGTTGAACACCTCTTCGAGCATGGAGGAGAAGCACCAGGCCAAGGACGCGGGCACGCCCTCCTCGGGCTCATCTTCACCTGCTGCTTACGTGGGCGAGTTGACACCAGCAAAGCGGTCGTTCAAGACTCGCATGTGGGACAGCTTCAAGCGCGATCCCAATGCCACAGTCACAAAGCCCGGCGCTGTGGGCGCTGATGGGAAGGTCTTCGATGTGGAGAGCGCGGCACAGGCGACCGCAGACTCACCTCTCTCCAAGAGGCTGAAGGGAAGACACTTGCAGATGATTGCAATTGGCGGTTCAATTGGTACCAAGCCTTGCAACCTGCACGTCCTCGTTCAATTCTGACTTTTGATAAGGTACTGGCCTGTTCGTCGGCTCTGGAAAGGCGTTGTCTACTGGAGGCCCAGCTTCCCTCCTCATCGCCTTCGGCTTGATCGGTGTCATGTTGTACTCCACTGTCCATGCCCTAGGCGAGCTGGCGGTCTTGTTCCCAGTTGCGGGCTCCTTCTCCGCATACTCAACGCGCTTCCTTGACCCTGCTTGGGGCTTTGCGATGGGTTGGAACTACGCCATGCAATGGCTCGTGGTGTTGCCATTGGAAATTGTTGCAGCTTCCATCACAATTGAGTACTGGAACTCCGGGGTCAATCCCGCCGTCTGGATCACAATCTTCCTGCACCTGATCATCGCAATCAACTTTTTTGGCGTCAAGGGTTACGGCGAAGCTGAGTTTGTGTTCTCAATCATCAAGGTTGTTGCCGTCATCGGATACATGTGAGTGTCTCTTCTCTGGGGTCCCACTGCCCCAAATAAGTGTCTAACATCAAACAGCATTCTCGGTATTGTCCTCGTTTGTGGTGGAGGACCGCAAGGCGGCTACATTGGAGGAGCAAATTGGGCCAACCCAGGCGCTTTGCACAACGGATTCAAAGGACTATGCAGTGTTTTCGTTACTGCCGCCTTCGCTTTCGCCGGCACCGAGCTTATCGGCCTTGCTGCTGCAGAAACCCAAAATCCACGCAAATCCCTCCCGACGGCAGTCAAACAGGTCTTTTGGCGAATTCTCCTCTTCTACATCGTCTCCCTCACCCTCGTGGGCTTACTGGTCAGGTATGACAACCCGAAACTGCTTAGCGGAACCGCCTCATCTGACGCCAAAGCCTCTCCGTTCGTCATCTCCATTCAGCAGGCAGGCATCTCTGGCTTGCCATCTGTCATGAACGTCGTGATCATGATCGCAGTGCTTTCCGTCGGTAACTCGTCCATTTACGGTTCCTCGCGGACACTGGCCGCTTTGGCCGAGCAGAGACAAGCTCCTCATTTCCTTGCCTACATTGATCGAAAAGGACGACCACTCTTTGCCATTATAGTCGCCTCCATCATTGGATACTTGGCATATCTGGGCGCCTCGAGCAAACAGCAAGACGCTTTCAATTGGATGTTGGCACTTTCAGGCCTTTCTTCCATCTTTACCTGGGGCTCCATCTGCCTCGCCCATATGCGCTTCCGGGCTGGCTGGAAACACCAGGGCCACACCCTGGATGAACTGGCATTCAGGTCTCAACCTGGGTACTGGGGTAGCGCTATTGGCTTCGCTTTCAATTGTCTCGTCCTCATCGCCCAGTTCTGGACCGGATTCGCCCCGGTTGGCTACAAAGCGCTAACGACGAGTGAGTTGATCGTCAACTTCTTCCAGGCTTACTTGGCGGCGCCCATCGTGATTGCGTGCTACGTTCCTTACAAGCTCCTCTACAAGACGCCTTTTATTACGGTGGAGACGATGGATCTGAAGACTGGGCGCCGCGACTTAGATCTTGGCCATCTGCTGGCAGAGGAGCGTGCAGAGAAGGCCGCTTGGCCAAGGTGGAAGAAAGTGTACAAGTGGTTCTGCTAGATGTGCAGCAGAGTACTGGTACATAAGTAGCTAAGGATGCACGAGTGTCGCTGCCACCGCCTACAGGCTCCAGCAGCTGCGCACTGTCCAGCTACTGTCCTGCAGGAGGCACAGTCAGCATCTCATCTTCTTGGGCCGATATCAAGAGAGTGGGATGATGCACCTAGTAGCAGAGAAGTGCCGCGGTCAAAGCCCAATCTCCTGAGACGCACCCATCGGACATTGTAGAGACACATCCACCACTCGTATCACAGGTTACAGGCAGTCTTCTCCAGAATCTATCTTTCCACTTCAACCGGCCAATGCTCTTTGCTCCGCTCTGAAGCCGACTTCAATCCTCGATCAATGCGGATGAGGAAGTCCTCTTTCTTGCGATTGGCACTCTGAAGGATCCCTGAAGGCACCAGCTCGGTAGCAGGCAGGGCGAAGAGCAGGAGTCAAAGGGAGTGGAGTGGCAGGGCGAAGAGTAGTGGGAGTCGAAGGGAGTGGAGTGGCAGGACAAAGTTCCGATGAAACATTGACTTTCACTTAGCCTGCGCTTAGCCTGCCTCCGAGCAGATGTTTGCAATTCCCAAATTCCCCGTCCCATAACTTACCCAACCACGACTCGCCATCCACCATCGTCCAGCTCTACCCATTCTTCGAAAAGTTGGCTTTACATTATCGTCGCTCGTTTGTCTTTGCATATTGTACCATTGAAGACCCAGACCCACGCAACCACGGCACCCACGGATCGGACTTTGCTGCCACCGGATGCTTACGTGCCCCCTGTGTTTTCGCTCCCCATCGCTTAATTAATACGTGGGTCCGCCGGCAGGTTGGTGAGTGTGCAGTACAATACAGTACACAGAGATCTAGCGCACTAATCAGTCGGTACCATCTGCAGCCTGCCGTCTCTGTCTTCGAGCTGTCTCATTGTCCAACCCCTAGGACTCGTCAACACTGCCTCGTCCATCACGGTGTTTCTACAGGGAAATCTGGCCGGTCTTGCCAGCGTTGACTTCCGATAGTCCAAGAGCAGGAATCAGCACGCTCTACCAGGAGGTCTAGTTGTTCTTCTGATCCCCCGAAGTGACCTCTGGTCCACGCGCCTCCCTACACCTCTATGCCCATCAGAATACCCAAATCGTTCGTTCGACGAAAGACCTCCGGCAATGCTTTGGAGGAAGTTCAAAACTCTCCTGCTCCGTCGTTCAAAGTCTTTGAGAGACCGGGAGGGAACAAATCTTGGGATGGGAACAACGCGATGAAACAAGCAAGCCAAGTGCGGACGTATACAGCGACGGAGAACGATTTTGATGAACTTTTCCCTGTCAACCAAGATGACTCCAGAAATCGGTATGCCTATTTTTCTGCTGTTCTGGTAATTATCTATCTGACTTTCTCATGTAGTGGCAGCGGGGGTACAAACAAGTCGGCTTCGACCGTACCGTACGGCAGTGCAGCATCTTCAGCTCGTTTGAGCTCTTCGTCCACCATTCCTTCGTCTACCGATATCTCCAATGATTCGCATACAAATTCTTTCGTGTCCAGCCAACGGCCTTTCCAGGATGTCCCGATCCCTCCGGTACCACGCTCAAGAGGTTGGTCAATCAGAAATGCGGGCCGCACATTTTCATTTGCCAGCAAGCAAAAGAACGAAATGGCTGTCGAACCATCACCTCCACCACGTCCATCACCAACTGGTACGCAGAGGCCAACATTCACTCCTGCTAGGCGAGAAAGAGCAATGACTGCTAGTACCGCTAGTACGGCAACGCCTCCTAAACTACTAGAAGGAGAATTGGCCTTCGACGACTCTGAGTTGGATAGGTTTGGGAGTATGTTTGACGGAATTGGTGATCCCAACAATAGGAACTCTGGTCCCCCCCAACACCATTCTACTAAAATGGTGAGGATTGTCAATTCGTTCGCTCCCTGCGCATGGCTAATTCTGAGCAGGAACTTCCACCATTGCCTTATAGCTCGGCAGATTCACCTGCCTCACAACAGCCTTCTCCTCTACCTTCATCTTTGGACCTTGACCGGGCACGAGTAGAAGCTTCCTCGCCATACTCTTGGGCCAGCCACAATTCAAGAGACGGGCTGATGGGTTCGCCGAGCCCTACTCAGCTTCAGGGCCACACAAGTCTATCGTCACCTGTGCGTCGCAAAGTGTTGCCATCTTCCCAGAGCATGCCAATGCCGCAAACACCATCGAGCCCAATGCGAGGGCCTGGTTCCGCCCTCCTTCGCGAAAGTGGAAATTCTCTTGTGAAAGGCCCATCGCCTATCGAGGATGAAGGGGCGAGGTTGCTGGCAAGCTCGAGACCTGGTCAGGACAGGTCTCCACAGGAAAGTAGACATGCTGCCACACGAAAAATTGGGCCTACAAGGGCAAACGGCGCCAAGGATGATACCTCGGATAGCGAGGAACTTCTCTTCTCGACACCATCACCAGGCCGTCCCAACATTTCGCGCACAGCTCCAAGAACAGCTCCGCCACCAAGTTCGTACAGGCATCAAAACACTGGTGCTGTTGAGTCATCACTGGCTGACAGCGTCAGGCTAGCAGCGCAGTTTGAAGCCAATTCGCCTGCTCAAGAAAAGCCGGCAACGAAAGTGATGACGCCTGCTCAGTTCGAGAGGTATCGCCAACAGCAGGAGCTTTCGCGCAAGCAGAGCGATCTGTCTCAAAAGGACAATTCGGATGGCGAGAACGACAACTATGAGGACGATGATGAGGCAGAACGGGACCGGCAAGCGGCGAAACAAAGAAGAAAGCAAGAAGCCCATCTCACCGTCTACCGACAAACGATGATGAAAGTTACGGGCGCACCCGCCACTGGTCCAGTGAGTGACATTGGCAAATCGGGGCGATTGACCAGCATGAGCACCCCAGAACTTAGCCGCATGTCCCATCTGACCGTCGGCACAGGGATCTCAAGTCACAGTGGAAAGAGTAGTGGTACGGATGAAGAAGACGAGGATGTTCCACTGGGCATCCTAGCTGCTCATGGGTTCCCCAACAAGAACAAGCCGCCCAGCCGGCTTCAGACCTCCTTGTCAAACGCGAACCTGAGAGGCTTAGCCCCGCTATCCGCACCGCCTGCTTCTGTATCAGGGGAATCGCGAGCTGGGTCCAGAGGCAATCTGCCTGTCTTTGCCAGGAATCTGCCACAAGATCCCTACTATGGTGCAGGTCTGGTCAATCCCCCAAACCGAGAACAATTCTCGATGGGTGGAGGGCAGTCATCGTTCGGAGGCGTTCCTCAGGGCCAGGTCCATCCGAGTGGCTTGGTCGGTGTGATCGCTGGTGAAGAACGCGCAAGGGCACTGCGAAGAGGCAGCCCCAATCAGCAAATCAACCACGACAGCTTTGTCCCAGCTCAGCACCCTGGTACGATGGGTAGATCGCAAACGATGGGTTCAGTTGCAACCATGAACGGATACCGGGGTCCAGGAATGATGTCTCCTCACCCTCTCACGCCAGGAGACCAGGCACAAATTCAGATGGCTCAACAGATGAGCCAGATGATGCAGATGCAGATGCAATGGATGCAGCAAATGACGCAGATGCAACAGAACGGACGATTGGGACAAATGCCCCCGCCACCACCACCTGGTATCATGCCCACGCCGAATCTCATGGGCATGCCAGGAGAAATCGGCCCCCCTAATCAAAGACCGTTTTCGATGCCATTACCCGAATCGCCTCGACAGACTGGACGAGCTATGAGCCTGACCCCTGGAATGACCAATCAGTGGACCCGAAATTCGTCGTACGCACCATCCATGGCGGGCGGTCAAGTTGGCTACGCTCCTTCGATTGCGCCGTCCGAAAGGAATACCATTGGCATGGCGTCGAGATATAGACCTGTCTCGACAGTTGCAGAATCAATCCAGGCACCAAACAACCGATCATCAACCTTTACTTCGAGCACATTCCAACCTTTCCCTCAGCATGGCGAGCAAGGCCGACTGTCCCCCAGCAACACCAACACCACAATTCGACCACCATCAAACTCTGGTATGGGACGAGAAGCACACACGCCCGACGATGAAGATGATGACCAGGGCTGGGCAGACATGAAGAAGAAACGCGACAAGAAGACGGGCATGTGGAGGATGAAAAAGAGTGAGAAGAGTGGTGGCTGAAGGGAAGATTCGGTATCCATATCGTACAGCCCTTTCTTCTTGGTGGCCAACCTTTTGTTTTGTTTTGTTTTGGAAAGCATCTGATGGCGTTCCTGTCTCCCTCCGAAAAGGCAAGCAAGGGGAAGGGTTGGAAACCCACATCAAGCAACGCGGTGGGTAGTGAATGTAAGGATAGGTATTGGGGAAGAAAGGAGGAAGGATTCAGGTCAGATCTGGACATTAATCTTCGACTACAAACTTAAAACTATCTGTAAGTATCCTTTGCACTATTCTGGCAACATGTCCATTATCTTCCACTGGATATCTTGAGCACGACCTGAGTTGGCATGCTTCCACGGGAGGGAGGTAGATGTTAGATGTCTCCTTTCCCCCCTGCCCATGTGTCACAGCAATGGCACAGCCCGACGCCTCGGCTGGCTGGCGCCTCTGCTGCTGCTGCTTCAGGAGACTGTGCCGACGAGAGTGATATAAACGAGAGCCCCCTGAAAGATCAAACGTACCGCACCAGGTCCTCACGCTCTTATTGATGCTATCCCAACTGTTAGGGGGGAGGGTTGTTGTTGATAACCAATGGTAGAAACGAGGGACTTTGATACTGGGACTAGGCATGGAGACTGAAATCTTCTGGGCAATGGTAGCGAATGGAGGAATCACTGTCCAGAAGTGCCAGAGGATTCATCTTCAATCAAAAAGCTTTCTTCTGTCTGCTGGCAGAAGGATGAGAGCTCCGAGTCAGGATTGTGGGTCGGATAGCTTTCGACTACTCTCCATCCTCACCCCCTCGATACTTCTTACACCTTTCCAGTTCGGCGACTGTGAATGATCCGACGACGTGACAGTTCACGCCCAATTGATGGCCCGCCATCACTGGTCGTATGGGGTCTGACTTTGGAACGTGTCCCGATGACCAGGCTTTCCCACCCGCCATCATGATCGTGGAGAGATCCTATTCTGTAGCTCTTCTCTCTTCTCTGCTCTCGCTTTCAATCCATCTCGCCCAAGCTACTCATCTCGCTAATTACCAAACACCACTCTCACAAGATGACTCCGTGACCAACGCGGGTCCAATCTCAAGAGTGATATCCACCTCTCCCTTGCTCTCTTTCCATCGGTCTCTCTGCCAGATCGAGTCCATAACCAACAACGAACATTCCGTGGGCAGTTACTTGTTCTCTTACCTCAGGCGGCACAATCTCAACGTATTGAGGCGAGAAGTGCCTCAACCGGGCGACTCAAAGAACAAGAAGAAACGATTCAACGTCTTCGCCTGGCCGAAGGACACCGCGTCCAGTTCTGATTCTGATATCGAGAACGAAGACGAAGACGACATTTTAGGCGACTTGGCACCAAAAGTCATTTTGACATCGCACATCGATACGGTGCCACCCTTTATTCCATACTCCGTATCCAGCCCGTCCTCTTCTCCTCCGGATCTCCAAGGAGAAACGTTCAATCGATCAGCCATCCTGATCTCCGGCCGCGGCACCGTCGACGCGAAAGCATGTGTCGCCGCCCAAATCCACGCCGTTCTCTCTCTTCTCTCTCCTCCACCACCCAACCACCAACTCCAACACTCCAACGACGACAATGACAAACCCCCACCAAAGCCGTCCACCCTCCCCATCGCCCTCCTCTTCGTCGTCGGCGAAGAACACTCCGGCGACGGCATGAAAACATTCTCCCGCTCCCCGCTGCACCGCCACCTCTCCCACCCCCGCCACGACAAGAACCCATACGGCACCCTCATATTCGGCGAACCCACCGAATCCCTCCTCGCCTCCGGCCACAAAGGCCTCCTCCTCTTCACCCTCCACGCCCAAGGCCATGCCGCCCACTCCGGCTACCCCTGGCTCGGACGCAGCGCGAACAGCATGCTCATCCCCGTGCTCGCCGCCGTGGATCAACTGGGGGATCTGCCCGAGTCAGAGGGTGGATTGCCCCGAAGCGAGAAATATGGCAGGTCGACGGTCAACATCGGCGTGGTTAGGGGCGGGGTGGCGGCCAATGTTATTCCAGAGAGGGCACGGGCGGAGATTGCGGTGAGGCTGGCGGGAGGGACGCCAGAACTCGCCCAGCAAACCATCGAAAAGGCAGTCACGTCTGTGAACGAGGACGTGGAAGTCGTGTTCAGTGGGCAGGGATACCCGCCCGTGGATCTGGATGCTGACGTGGACGGGTTTGCGAACACAACGGTTAATTACGGGACCGATGTTCCGAATCTGGTGGTGGGGAGACGCGGCGTCAGGAGGTATCTGTTCGGTCCCGGGAGTATACTGGTGGCGCATGGGGAGCGGGAAGGGTTGACGGTGGGGGATTTGGAGGCAGCGGTGGGGGGGTATAGGAGGTTGATTCTCGAGGCGTTGCGGAGGTGATTTGTAGGGGGGGGGAAGGGAAGAGAGGAAGAAATGTCCGAGATGCAGATTATGCGGTTGCGTCGCGTTGCGGCTGCTGGGTTGGGATGGGATGGGATGGGAACAAGGCCTTGCTTCTGTAAATACAACATATCGG
>JAABUK010005581.1_pt1 | contig 19405 bp, 23 predicted proteins | sample 5559141 | NCBI WGS metagenome assembly JAABUK01 (sample SAMN10711869, study PRJNA513367) | rock metagenome | isolation source: Antarctica rocks | place: Antarctica: Victoria Land, Pudding Butte nord | collected 2016-01-03 | reverse complement strand
ACAACACAGTAAACTTGCGTTAATTCCGTCCATTACTTATTGCTTCTATTAGATTGAACTAATATTACTACACTCCTCGCCGTCGTATTAGGTCAAGATTGCTACATCTCTCACTCTCTTCCTAGAACCAGAACTATTCGACATATTACCCCTTTCCGCAGCATTCAGGTGATTACTATCAAGAGGTCCAGCCCACGTCCGTAGTCGACGTACTATTACGAGAGGAAAACGCTTGTCAAAATTCTTAGCGTCGCTGTTTCGATGGTTTTGATGCTAAGGCGGAAGCTCATGATCGTCTGACTTTGGTTCGTCCTTGACCTCGCCAGTCTCGGCATCCTCGGTAGGGTTTCCGCTCCTATTCCTATCCTCTGGTCTACCTGCTTCGCCGTTTTGGACGAACCTATGATCTTCACTTTGTTGTTTGTCTTTGCCGGCTTCGTTGACCACGATCTGGTCAGTCTCGCTTCTTTCGATCTGTTGTTCTATTTTGCTCTTGCCTTTGACTTTACTTGCTTCCTGACGAACGGTATGCCTATGGAGCTGATCAGCAATGAACGGTGCTAAGCTCCGAATCTACTCGACTTACAGCATTGTACTCTTACGCGTCGTGATACTAGACCCTAAGCATTTTGGCTCAGCTCTACGCTACCCTCCAAATTTGGTCCAACGTGATTATCATTGACACTTTCGAAGCCTTTGACAGTGCTACTGCTTGCTGAAGCAGATTTGATGACTTCGCTCGCGATGAGTAGTAAAGGTATTTGGAAATCGCTCTGCGAGGTTCTTTAGACCCGCCCTACATGTTACCATACACTACCACTATGTCCTTACTTTCTGTCATCAGCTCCCTTGTCCATCTTCCGAAGTACTGCGCGCCAAACTGCGAAGTAGACGGATCCGTGCATGGTAGATCTGCCATCACGTAATGTTAAGAGATGTTTGCGCGTATGAAAGATGTAATACCGAGTTCGATTATATGCACAAGAGGGAAAACAAAGAAGCCGGCAGCGGCATTCCGCATTGGTCTAAGGAATTTCATATTTAAAAGCGGCCGAGAACAAAGAAAGAATCTTGTGATTTAAAAAGCTGAGGCTAGAGATTTCAAGAATCGTCAATCTGTTTATATACCTTGAGACTTTGTTGTACTTCCGAAGCAGTTATTTGTACGATATCATATTGCGTGGTGTTCAATTCAGTTCATATTGTCTGCTTTAGTATAATTCTGATCGCTTCAATGCTCATCCTAGGTGCCATTGTCATATCAGATATTGGCTTGGTGAATATACTGAGTGATCAAGGTAATGGAAGTACATAGAACAGTATGTACTCGTACCTACTCACGCTACTGTAGATTTAGCGATACGGGGGTCGACCTCGCGTACGGCAGACCATATCGTGCAAACTGAAATAACTCAAATCTCAGATGTTGAATGTCGAACGTCGAGCGAGCGAGACTGTGAACTCACCTCAAAATTCAAAACTCACCTCATAGATGTTAATCTGATGTTCGTAGTTAGTAATGTAAATTGTAAGATAGTACAATCTTTAGATCAATCTACACTGTGTAGATGCATTGTTCTAGTATTGAGTGACACATTGAATATAGACTGACCGCGTCGGGTCGGGTACCCGGCCCGCCAAGACCCGATTCGGGTCAGGATTCTTGACCCGAGTATTCGAGTCGGGTCGAGATGTTCGGCCCGAGTATTCGGGCCGGGTCAGAGGATTGGAATCGAGTATCGACCCGGAATTCCCGACCCGACCCGCCAAGACATGAAGGTAGGTAGGTAGATGTTCTATTATGGCTCCCTATTATGGCTTCCTACCATGGCTCCCTACCAAATAGCCTTCATGTTTCCCTACCATGGCTCCCCTTCATGGCTTCCCTTCATGGCTCCCTATCAAACAGCCTTCATAGTTCCCCGTCATGACTCCCTATCATAGTCCCCTATCAAAGTTCCCTACCAAACGGCCTCTATGTTCCCCTTCATGTTCCCCTTCATGTTTCCCTTCATGTTTCCCTTCATGTTCCCCTTTATGACTTCCTACCAAAAAGGTAATGCAAAAAGGTAATGCAAAGGCGAAAAACCGGAAAAATTTCTATATTTAGCTCTCTTGACGTCATTTTCGATTCCTTGGCGAGTCGGGTCGGGAACTCGAATCGAGTATCGATTCGGGGTCGATACCAGGCCGGATCAGAATGTTGGAACCGAGTATTCAAGCCGAATCAGAAGGTTGGTACCGAGTACTCGAGTCGGGTCAGAAGGTTGGTATCGAAACTCGACCCGACGGTCAGTCTAATTGAATATGAGCGAAAGTCTGAGATGAGTGATGAGACATCGTGACTACAAGCGACATCGTGACTACGAGCGACACGACACTGTGAATACAGACAACACAGTGACTACGAATGATTCAGAACAGAATACACATATCAATATGATTACAGTGTGAATATGAAGCAGAATACAAGAAGCAAAATACAAGAAGTAAAACATAAGAAGTAGAATATAAAAAGCAGAATACAAGAAGTAGAACATAAGAAGCAGAACACAAGAAGCAAAATACAAGAAGTGTTATGAGTGTATTAAGATCAATAAGACTGAACAAAATTGAAGCTTTAATCAATTTGCAATGCACGCTAGCGAGTACTTTGCATAATAATTAGAGCTAGTCAACGATTTAGTCAAGATCTGACTCAGATTTGACTCAAATATGATTCAACATCTTTTTTCTTTCTCAACATTCTTTTCTTTCATCAACATCTTGTTCATCTACATCATTTTCTTTTTATGTCACAAACACATTTCTTTCAAGTTTAATGCAGTCTTTGAACATTACATAAATAAAAGCTTTTGTATCAATCTTTTTCTGTATTCTTAATATTCAGTTATAACTATTTTTAAAGATCAAGCACTATCAATTCTGATCTTCATTGATTGTATCATTTAAACATGATTCTGACATTATATTAAGAATTCATTAATCACATGATATTAATCTCATTACTCATTCAACATACTCGTTTAGACAGAATGAGTTTAAAGAAATTCATTTACCTGATGATTGATGTAATCAAAAGATAGAACAACACTAGAAGATTGAATAAAATCAACGACAAGACTGTTTGAATTGCTAGACTACTTATCGCTCATTAAGTATGCAAAGTTCATTCAATTATGAGAATTATGATAAAGAATCTTTGTGAATTGCTCAAGAATCAAATCAATCGATAGATTTAACAATAAAGAATCTTCGTTGTTTGCTAGAAAATTAATCAAATTAATCAACAAACAAATCTCATCTTCTTTGTTGAAGATTGAATCTCATCTCATTCGTCTTTCTTCTTCAATCATCAAGCATCATCATTCATTCAATTCTCTTTTCAAATAAATCTCATCATGTTTAGTCATTCATTTATTAAAGAGCATTCTGAGAAATTTTGAACTCATTTCTCTCAAATCTCTGATGCTGATTCATCGAAATCACGAACGAAATCATCAAGTGCTGCGTCATTTCTTCATGAAGATGATGAATTATTCACTGAAATGATAATACTCTTCATGTTCTTCGAAATCTGAAAGGCTTAAAGTCTAGCTCTTGATGAAGAAACAGATCAACTCTACGAGTTAAATAAACAACAAGAAGACGAAATCAAAAAGTTGAAAACTAGACTTTAAGCTAAAGAAAACACTTCTTCTGATTTCAGCTACTCTGAGCATTCTAGATTTTAAAAAATACCTGATTCTTCGCTGTTTACTGATGAAAAAAACTCTATTTAAAAGAACTGATACGAAAAAATTCAGAATAAACTAGAGATCAACGTCGATCTCTTTTCTAATGAACGAGTCAAATTGAACTATATACATTCAAGATTATTCAATGATGCAGCTGAGATCACTCAAGCTAGACGTGAACATGACTATGTCAATCTTTATAAAATTGTCGAAGATCTTTTGAAAGAGCTAACTCAGTTGTTCAATGATTCAAATAAGAAAGTCAACTTTCATAAAGAATACTACAACTTGATTCAAGAATTCAAGAAATTCAATGAATTTTATACTTAGTTTCAACGTCTATTTTTCTATCTAAACTATCACGAAAAGCAACTGATCGTTGATCTGAAAGATAAAATCAATTCTCGTCTTCAATTCATTTAAGTAAATCAATTAGTTCAATCTGATTCTCTAAAAGAAATTCATTTCTATCTGATTCATTTAAATAATGATCAGCGAGTCATTTGAAAGATCAAGAACAAGCTCAAACATGTTAATAATCTTTCAAAGACTATCTTTCATAAAGTGATTGTTATCAGTCAGTCAGTCAATCATTCAAAGTTTGATCAGTCAAAGTCACATGACGCGATTTTAACTAACATTAAGAAAGCAGACATTTTATTCAAAAGCTGTTTCATATGTCATAAATTAAATCATAGTTTTAAGAAATGTCTTGATCAATCTACTAAAATTAATGCAGTGAACAAAGAATATGATCACTTCAATTTCAATTCAAATTTCAATTTAAAAAACTAGTCATCTCTTTAAAAGTTATTAAAGAAATAGAGATTATATTTTTGTGCAAACTAAATGAAATTCTATTGAAAAAGAATTACTTTGAAAAGTTATTTTTAATTGACACTTATCTCATCTTTCAGAAACAATCTTTCAGTCTTTGTTTTCTAATAGACAGTGATTCAATCATTTACATGATCATACATTTCAATCTAGTCAATAAAGTATGCAAGAAACTGAGAATTCAATTTATATCACTGACAAAAGAGAAGTTAATAAAAGATTATGAAAAAGTTTGAATGATATTGAGACGTTGCGTGATGATGAAGTGCTGTGCATTGATCGCATGCAAAGTTTTCGCGATCGCGCAGACTTTGATAATCTCAATGTGCATGCTACAAGCAATCTGCATGCAGATAAGAAAGTCAAATAGAACGCAGAACTATGAGAGAAATCGCTTATGAAAATCATTCAATTCAGTATCTTGTCATTGCAACAATGAGAACTGAGACAGAACACTCTTGCATTTGATCTGTTAAAAATGATTAGCAGAAAGAACTTGAATCACGAACATTCTTTAGATCTACGTGCTAACTACGTATAGATCTTGTTAAGACTGCGTGCCTGTTACTACAACATGAGCAACTCACAAGACTTGTTAAGTTTGACATGAGCAAACTCAAGAGTCTCATTAATATCGTTTAACAGACGTTCAGACACAGACATTCTATACATGAGTGATACGCTGACGAGAAGACTTCGTTAAGAGAAGAGAAACACAAGCGAATTAGTAGAGAATGATCAAACTACGCTGTCTGATTAGAAGTGTAGCATATGAATATCTTTGCAAGACATGATCGATCTGCACAAGAAAGATCTCTACAGATAACGCGAAATAGATGAGTTGCACGCTTTACAAGCGAAGCGAGCGTCTGCAAGACATGATATACAATGACGACGACTGTCGATCTCAAGAATCTCATTTCTTCACTGAGTTCTGACTCTCAAATGCTTTGATGATAATGTCAATCTCTAGTCGAAGACATTGTCTGTATAGTTCAAGAGAACAGTAGCGTATGTCAATGTGATTAAAGAAGAAATCGACTGCAATATACATGTGTATTGCTGACAAAACGTCTGCGACTCATGCTTAAGAAGTAAACTGTTGAAATCTGAGCAGTGAGAGATTTTGCTCATCTTGAACTGTGAATCTGCTGCAAGAAACTATCTTTCACTAAGAGAGAAATCAGCATAGAGATCATGTCTTATGTATGTTGCATGCAATGTATGCAACATATTTTCGATAGACTATCAAATGCTCAAATGAGAGCAAGACGCAAGCGATTCGTGATCTCAACGTTAGATTTACTAATAGAACAAGTTCACACAGTGTGAAGCTGTGAAATCAAATATGTGATCTTCATGCTAAGCTTAAACGTCGTTGAAGCGTTCAATCAAGTCTCACACGTCAGACTTCTGCACATGCTGAAAATGAAAAGAACATCAAGCTACATAATCAAATGAACATGCAGCTTTCTAAAGAATCGAGAGACGTCGCTAATATTTGATGAACAAACGAGTGACATACGCAAGATAAATGCAGACATATCGCAGAGATTTCTCATTTCATCGATTCTCTTTCTATTCTTCAACGCAAGTTTAATCGAAAAATGCGAAGCATTGAAAATTAAAATCGAAGTGCTTAACTTTGTAAACGATATTAACATTCTAGTCTACGACAAATTCACTGAAGAAATCTGCAAAACACTGAGCAAAGCACATGATGTCTGCGCGAAATGAGCTTGCACTCATGACGCAACATTCGCATCAGAAAAGTATGAGCTTATGCATTTCACTAGAAAATCGAAGAGATTTAACATGATGACTAACATACAAATAAAAAGCTCAGTTATCAAATTGAAATCAGACGTACGAGTTCTAGAGATGCAACTGAACATGAAACTGCAATGAGACGCGCATCTTTAACAAATAAAGACGAATCACATCATAAGAATGCTGACACTTAGTTGTCTTGAAGTCTTCACATGAGAAGCTATCTTCACAAAAGCGAGACAAGTATACTCAGCAGTAGTGAGATCAGAAATCGCATTTGAAGTGTCAGTCTGACATCAGCGTGACAAGAAAGATGAACTGTCGAGCAAAGAATGCAAACTAGAAACACTTCAGAATCAGACTCTGCATCACGTAGCAGAAGTGTTCAAAAGAGTAAACATTGAAACTCTAGAGACAGAAACATACATGAGTTTGCTACATGTTCATTTGAACATGCTACAGAACAAGATCACGCTACACAGTTGAGTCAATAATCGAACGCAAGAGATCAGATAAGCATGTGAACTAATACACATTTGTTTAACGAAAGTTAATCACGTCATTTCTCACTCACTCATCATCAAGAAAATAGTACTTTTGAATGTTTTCATTCAAGAAGATGCAAAGATACAGTCAAGATGCAGATAACACACTTTCTTCTTCACAACAATTTCAACAAGCAATAGCATTGCAATAATGCAGTATCACAAAGATCAATGAAATCAACGATGGAAAAAGTACAGAGAACGCGTCGCAGATGTCAATGCAATCTCAGCACAAAGATTGCATCTGAGCAATAAGATGATAAAGATGCGTGATGATCTTCAGAAAGCAGAAAGCATTCTTGCAATGCACATCAGAATCAAACGCATAGATCTGAATGTTTATCTGCACTCTAGAAACGTTTCAGGCATGAATAGCTTGCGATGTGACTGCGAATGAAGTCATCAGACGACGAAGCATGTACTCATGCATTGCTTGAACTGATTGCATCTGCAATCAAGAATGTTACAAGATGCTGACTTCTTGAACTATTGAATAATCATTGTTATCACGAAGAGTCTCAAAGCAATAGCGAAGATGATGATGAAAACGAAACTCTTGAAGCAATTTAGAGTGACTAGAACACTCGTTCTTTAACATGCAATCAACGCAAACAAATTTGATACATAGTCTCAAAACTCACTGTTTCAACTGCATGAAGCAATCATGTAAACTATGAGTGATTTTCTACCTCAGAGAGTTTTGTTCACTCGATACAGATAGCATAAAGTTCTTCATGAGTCGATTTAATCAATGTCACAAAAATGTATGAATTTATTATTATTATAAAAGATTATGATGAGAAGATATTTAAGAAAACAATCACTCATGTTGAGAAGTGCGATGACAGACTCATTTCTAGCAGCTCTTTGTAGACTAGCGTCAGAAAAAAGATCGTGTGTCGCGACTCAATCACGTTAGCAGTATATAGATAGAGCAGTCTACAACTTCTCTCTACAATCTGCATAGATTTCATCATATGTAATACTGTTCACTTTATTCTTTCAATAAATTATGAGTCTTGATTAGCAAGAAGCTTTCAACGTAATTAGATCAAAACATTCTAAGCATTTGATGCTCGACAACTCGATACAAGACTTATTCAAATGAGCAATCAGCGATCACTTACTACATGTTTCACAAGAAGACAAATAAGTACATTGACTTAAAGAAGTTCAGTGAAATTCAACAGCTTACTACGCATTTCATGAGAAGATAAATAAGCACTCACATCAAATCAACAATTTACTACAAGTTCTCAAGAAAGTGAATAAATAAACATACTTGAATGCATCAAAGAACGCATAAAATTTTCATCATCACTGACGAGATTACATTCTCTTCACTTCACTCATCAATCTATTTAATATTCTTATTTTATTCTTTGATTTTAACAACAAGCTGAGTTTACATCAACATCATGAACTTCAATGACTTTTTCGTCAAACGATGATCTGTTTTCATTCTCACTTGCAAGAACTGTAATCAATGATTTTCTCTCATGAAGAGATGACTCATTGAGAAAGACTTGTGATTCATCATTGAAGATAAGTTTGACTTGAATACACTCAACAGCATCATCAACATCATCAGCGAAATTCAATCTCTTGATTTCAAAAGTCAAAAGATCAAATGTGAAAGCTCACTACTGACTGATCATCTGCATTATCATTGATGATCAAGAATACATTGCAGACAAGACATCAGCAAAAGAGATTTGAAATACTTTGAGCTACAAATACAAAGAAAAGTTACAAATCATTAAAAGACAATATTTGATGAACTTTATTGATTACAGAATGTCAATGAATATCTTTATTGAAAAGACATGAACACATTTCGTCAAGTTGACTCGAAAGATCATCACAACACAGAATGACATGAGTAATTTATTCAAGTCAGAACGTTGCTTTCAAGTCTTACTTCAATCACTGTCAGATGAATACATGATCATTCAAGATGTCATTGATGTGCAGAATAAGTCAGATGTTGAAAGAGAATTTCAAAAGCTACAAGAAAAGAAAGCACAATTGAAGATAACAGAGATTGCGTTATAAGTTAAGCGAAGAAATGAATGCAAGCATACTGATCGAGAGCAGAATAAACGCAAAATCAGTCATCATCACAAACACTTTTCAAACTTTGACAGCAATCAATTGCGTTGTCGATTTCTAAGATGTTTTCTCTGTGAAGATAAACATCATCTAGTCAATTGCTTTCATCTGTCTGCAGCTCAAGAGCTTGTGAAGAAACACAAAGATAAAGACAAAACAAGACACAAAAGTGCTGATGATTTTCAAACTCTCGCTGAGCTTCTGAAGAGCAAATACAAGAAGCACAGAGTCTATAACGCAAAAAGCGACTCTGAAATCTCTGACAATGATGAGAACAATGAGAATGAAGAGAGTGAGAATATTGCAGCTTTGTTAAAGAACATTGTCAGTAAGATTTCTGAATTCAACTGAATTGCAGACTCTGATGTTTTCTCACATATGACTGATCAACTTCAACTTTTTAGTGAGTTTCTAATTTGCATTAAGAGATGTATCATCAAAGTTGAAGAAGAAAAATTGTATGTCAATCATTGTGACACAGCAGTCATGCAAGATCATCATGAAAACTCAGTCAAGCTGTTCTCTGTTCTTCATGTTTCTAAGTTTAAGATGAATCTTCTTTTTGAAAGAAGAATGTGTGAGAAAGATCTGCAAGAGAGCTTTGATGATAAAGATCTGTACATGCACGACAAGCGAGAAAAGTAAATGATTAAGACTTTAAAATGTGAAAACATTTACATAGTAAAGAGAATTGCAAACGATCTTGATGAATTTGTATTACTATCAACTATGCAGCGTGACATTTCATCAACATTTTCAGCGATGCACAGTTTAATGAATCTTGATGATTCAATGAATCTAGATCATTCTGCGTCTCACACTAACATGATTTATCATGAGAATGAGATCGAAGTTGATCATGATCAACTTAGCTTCGCAAATGACAAAAGCTTCAAGTTGTACAAGCTGTAACATCGTCGTTTCACTCATCTTGAATCAGCAAAGCTTCGTCAGCTTCATAAGATCATCACTCTGAAAAAATCTATTTTCATCAATGACAGTCACAAGAATGTGTGTGAGATATGTGCGCTTATCAAGTTCATTAACAAACGAGAACACAACATCAACAATTAAAAAACAAGTATCTTGACTCTGATCTTCATAAACATCTGTGAATCACTATCATTGTTTCTCAATAGTGAGTCGTACTTTCTAAAGATAGTGAACAATCACTTCAGAAAAACTTGATGCATTTCTTTGAAGCAACGATTCAATGCATCAGATGCTTTGCAAAAATGAAAACTCAGTGTAAAGCTTCACAGCAATGTCAGACTTCTCTCAGTACACAGCGACAACATCATGAAACTTAAAGTCATCTTGAATAGCTGATGCTCATCAGTTGACATTGCTTCTCAATACATTATCTCACATATGTCAATTCAAAATAAAGTAGTCAAAAGAATTATACACATCACAGAAAACTTGATGCAAGTCATGATCAAGAATGCTGAACTTCTTATTGAGTTCTGAGCAAAAGTTGCAAAAACAGATGCTTATTTGCAAAATTGAATCATCATGAAACTTTTGATCAACGAAGTTTTCATGATTTCGAAGAAGACATTCATCGAGATCAAGCTCTCAATTGATCATGTACAAGTATGAAGATGCAAATGCTACTTGCATGTTGATCTCAAGTTGTTGTCAATCGAAAACAGATGAGACAAATTCATGAACAGAGACAAACTTGATGCATTCATGAAATATGTGAAAGACATTGATAAACAATATCATCTTTGAATCTCAGATCTCGATCAAGTCATCAAGAGTCATGCTGTCAAGTTTGTTGAAGATGAAAAGAGTGAAAACATGAACTTACAACTTCATAAACAGACATTCAACGTTCTTTCAGAGCGAAGATCTGTAAAGAGATCATTAAAGAATAATGTATCAACTAATGTTTCAAAATCTGATGCTTTCATGATTGATGTTTTGTTTAAATCAACTAATGCATTGAAGACTATCATGATCAACTTGAATGCACTATTCAAGATCACGTCACAAACGTCAGATGATCACGAAATTCACTTAAATGTTCAAATCACTTAGAAAGTTTTTGCATCAAGCACATTAAAGTCAGCAGTTCAAACATTTCTGCATGTAATCATTTCAAAGAGAAAAAGAGACAACGAAAATCAACAACTGAAAGATCACGCATTTAAGATTTCGCGAGCTATGATGATCTGATTCATTACAGAGAAAGTTAATGATAATGAGAGTGATTCTGACATAAACATGTCATGAACATTATTCAACGTTGATGAATCTGACTCTTCTAAAGCAATAAGAATTCTCACATCAAACATTTACAAAGATGCAATGCAGAACTCAGTTTGAAAAAAACTTTGAAAAGAAGCAATCAATGCAGAATTTGTGACACTAGTCATTAATGAAATCTGACAAGAAGAAGTGTTGCTCAAAAAGATCAACATCGTAACAAGTAAATGAGTTTTCAAGTCAAAGATGCACATCAACGATTCTCTTGACAAACTGAAAACAAGACTAGTGATCAGAGATTTCTTTTAAATTCATGAAGTTGACTATGAGAATACTTTCATGTCAATTATCAAGTTTGACACTTTGTGAGTCTTTTTAGCTATTGCAGCAATGAAAGATCTTGAACTTCATCAAGTTGATGTAAACAATGCGTTTACTGAGTCATTTCTCAAAGAAATCATCTACATGTCTTCTTCATCTGAAATGAAAGTCAAACCTGACTGTGTTTTAAGAATTCTTCAAAGTCTTTATGATCTCAAGCAAGCTGCATGAGACTGGCATGATCATTGTGTAATAGCATTGTCTGAACTCAACTTTGCACAATGCGCTGCAGACTCATGTCTTCTGATTCATAGATCAAAAGAAATCATGTTGCTACTATATGTTGATGACATAGTCATTGTTTGCAAATCATTGAGCAACATTAAATGATTTAAGCATGAGTTTCAATGTGTTTTCAAAGTCAAGAATCTGAGAGAAATGAAGAAGATTCTTGATATTCAAATCACTTGCAACAGAAAAACATGAATCTTACGAATGAATTAAATTCACTATCTTCATGATGTTCTTGAAAGACTCAACATGAAGCAAGACAAGCACAAAACAACAGATCTTTCAATGAATGAATATGATGCTCTTTGCTCAGCTGAACTTGAAGACGTGAGAATTGATCAGCATGAGTATCAACAAGTCATTGAAAGTCTCATGTATGCTGCAATTCACACTTGACTCGACATCATCTTTGCTCTCAATCAACTAAGTTAATATCTCAGTGATTCTGCAGAACATTATGAACACGTCTTGAAGAAGTTGATGCAATACGTTTGTTTCATCATTGATCTAGACATCACGTACGAAGTCAGTGAAAGCATGAAGTTAGTAGAATACTCTGACTCAGACTACGTCTCAGACAGACTAGATTGCAAGTCAATTCTCATTTACATCTACATGCTTAATGAAGAATCAGTCTTTTGAATGAGTTGAAAGCAAAAGTTCGTTGTCACATTGATCATCAAGACAGAGTACATGATTCTATCAATCTGCGTCAAGAAGAGTCTATGAATCAATCAAGTGCTCAAGAACATGAATTTGACAAAGTACTTGAGCATCAGTCACAGTTACGTTGATATTCTTGAGAAGATTACTTATCAATCTGTCTCACTCATGCAGCTCAAAGAAGATAATCAAGCGACTCTTATGCTGATTAAGAATGCTCATATTCACGAATGATTAAAGCACATTGACATCATTTATCATCACATTCGAAATCTGCACAAGAAGAATCAGATCTCAGTGAACTTCGTTTCTAGTCAAGATATGATAGCAGATGAATTGATCAAGTCACTATCTCAACAGAATTTCAAGAGATTTATTGAATAATTGAGATTGAAAAGCAGTGAGAGCTGAGAAACTTGCAAGCATTGAGTGAGAGTGTTGAGAAGTGCAATGACAGACTCATCTTTAGCAGCTCTTCATAGACTAGCGTCAGAAGAAAGATTGCATGCTGCAACTCAGTCATGTTAGCAGTATATAAATAGAGCAGTCTACGACTTCTCTCTACAATCTGCGTAGATTTCATCATATATAATACTGTTCACTCTATTCTTTCAATAACTCATAAAATTCTATTCAATCTCATCATCAAAAGTTATAAGAAATTGACTGTATCAATGTTGATAGCTGATATCAATTATCATGAAGTTATATTGAGTAAGCTCTGAATGAATAAAAATGAAATATTACTAAATATGCAGAACGACGTCATTGTTTTTTTTAAATCAATTGAATACTTCTATTTCAATTTTTTCGATCTCGCTCAATTCAAAGCACTCAAGTTGATTGTGATCAACTTTGCTTTCTTCAATCACTCAGACTAAGACTTTTATGATGCTCAAATGATTCATTTCAATCACTGCTCAGAAAGAGTCATTCTTGATTCAAAGCATAAACGTTGCTTCATTCAAAACACTGTTGAATCTGTTATGAATTTGCATAAAGCAAATCATATGAATGTATTTTAACTAGAAGTTCAAAGCTGAAGAAGAAAGAAGATGCAACACATCATGAGTTTTACTCACAAAGACACGCTAAGTCGCTAGCGTGTCAACATCAGTTCTATACTAGTTTATGATAGTTTAACATGATTTATGTTAAACTAACTTGAAGTGCATGATTGCAACATTACTCTCTTTCTTCATTTAACAATGTTCTCATTGCTGCAGTTTGATTAATCTTTCTTAAGTTGATTTCTATCTTGACTTGTTTGAATATTGTTCATGAAAGTCATTTATGATCTTCAAGCATTCTTTGAATTCACTTTCATCAACGTTGTATCAATGTAAATTGACGTTGTATTCTTTTCAATTAACATGATATTGTAGTCGTTTATCTCATTCATAGTGTTTGAAGTTCAGTATGTTCTTCATCTTTCATTCATTTTCATCGTCAATCACTATAAGATCAGATGATTCATTTTATTGTTCATTTAGCGAGTTCTTTAAATCTAGTTGCAGCAGATTTGATGCAAACTCTGAATGTATCTTCATAGTCAATGATAGTTTCAATCAATAAGCATGTTTAATCTCAATCAGAATCTTGAAAAGTTCTAGCATTTTATCATTTAACTTCTTTGACAATCGTAAGATCATTATGTTTCTAGAATTCAGAAACATCATGTTATCTATCTTGTAAATCATTTTCTTTCAATGCTTGTTAATCTGTTTCTTCATTGTGATTCTGACTCTTGTCAAGACTTGCTTGATCAATGCTAAAAATCATTTCATATGTTCAAATATATTCTCTGCTTTGTCTGCTTTGATTCTAGCTTGAGTGATCTCATATTCAATTGAGTTCAAATCGAAGCTCATATGAGAGTGAAAGCTCTTATTCAGAAAGAACGTTGACTGTTTAATTGATGATGAAATAGCATTGTTATCAACGAATTTAATCATGAATAATCAGATGAATCAATCATCTTGCATATACAAGCAGTAGCTTCGTAGATATCATTCTACATTCTGATTCGCTCTTTCTGTCTGATCATTGATCTGAGAATGATAATTGATGAATAGTTTCATCTTGATATTTAGTCTCAGACATAAAGACTTTCAGACAATCAATATGAATTGTGAATCATGATCAAACATTATTGATCTTGATAGTTCATGAGTTCTGAAGATTCATATCAACAGTAGCTTGATTGTTTATTCTGCAAAGATTTTTTTGTCATCTGATCAACACAATATATAGTGTCGTTTCTTAAACAATCGATCTATGACTGTCAGAATCGCGTTGCTTTCATCACTTTCTGATAGATTGATAATGAAGTCTAATGATATGTTCTGTCATCATTGCTCAAGTATGAGCAATGACTTCAGCAGTTCATTGATTCAATCTCTCAATGCTTTTGATCTACGATAAACGTAATAGTTTTGAATGTAGTGCTTGATCGTTGTTCTCATCTTCGATCAGCAATATGATTGTCTCAGCAAGTTCAATCTTCGATTCATGTCAGAGTAATCATTGATCGAAAGATCATGTACTTCTCTCATCAATAAAGTGATCATTGACTGAGAAATTCATAGTCTATCATCTTTTCAAAGTACTTCATTAAGTATCTTGCAATTGTCTAGATTAATATCTTGACAAGTCTTTCTGTTCTGTTTCATGACTATTTGAATATCAAAGCACAGTTGATTCATTCAATTTTCAACTATAATCTGATTCTGAATAGAAATCATCTCTTTGATCGAATTTTAATTAACTTTTGATTCAAGTTTTGAATCTGAATCAGATTCTGAATTAAATTTAAGCAAGATCTGAGTCAGATCTTGATCAGCTTTCTGATCATCTTTTATTGACTGAAGTTCAAATCTGTCTTTTGACAATAGCATCTGATGCTGATATAACTTATGATCATCATTTGCTTTAACTGACTTGACGTCTGACATTCTGATCAGTGCATCGACTTTCAGATTCTGTTTTCTCAACTGATATATGATCTTGAAGTTATATTCAGATAACTTTTCAGCTCATTTAGCTTGTCATCTGATCAGTTCTTTGATGATCATGAAGTACTTCAAATTCAGATGATCAATGAAGATCTTAATTGAAATATTCGTACATTTCAATTTAAAACGTCAATGCTTCAAGCAGCAAATGATGATCAGCAGTTTCTTGTCATAGATCTCATAATTGCATTCTGCAAGAATCATGTTCTTGCTATAAAAGATCATTGAATGTAAAATGTCTTCATCGTTATACTGAAACAATACTTCGTCGTTGACATAGTTCAAGAAGTCAGTTTTCAGAATAGCTTCTCTGATCAAGTTGAAATGCTTCAGAATGAAAGCTGTCATCATTTATTGCTTTAGTTCTTCAAAGATCATCTGACAGATTTCTGTTCATTCAAAGAAGTGATTTTTTCAAATCAGCTTTATCATGAGTTGAATAATCTTTGAGAAGTTCTTTATGAATCATTGATAGAAATTGCAGAAGTCAATGAAAATTTGCATATGAGTCAATGATCGAGACACTTTTCAGCTTCGAATCACATCTACTTTTCAAGAATTCATTCGCAGATCATTGATGAATATCAATAGTTCAAGAAATGAGATTTTCTGAATCTTGAATTTGCACTTGTCAATGTCTATCTGTAGATCAACTTCATGAAGCTTCTTTAGCACTTCTTTCACATGAGTTCTATGTTCTTTCAATGTCTTACTGTAAATGAGAATATCATTCAAGTATGTTTGACAAAATTTATGCAGACAGTTGAACAACACATTATTGATATAATGCTGAAAGAAAGCAGATTCATTGATCAATTCAAAGAGCATTACTCTATACTTGTAAACATTAAAGAAAGTAATAAAAGTAGTTAAATCTTCGCTTTTTGAACTCATGCGCAGTTTATTGAACATGATGATAATGTTAAGTTGAATCAGATACTTACTGTCTTGAATTTGAGTTAGTACTTCATCTATCAAGAGTATTGAATAAAGATTTCTTTTGATCAGAGCATTCAGTTTTCAATAGTTCATGCAAAAGCAAAGACTATCATCTTTCTTTTCAACAAACAGTATTGACGAAGCAAAAGAAGCTTTGCTGAAAGTGATGAACTTCTTCTTTAAATTCTCTTCTAGATACTCTTTGATTTTTTGCAACTTGTAACTTGACATGAAATACAATTGACTTCTAGAAGATTGATTCTCTTCTTCTAATTCAATCTTATGATCATATGATCAATGCAGAGACAATTGCGTTGTCTTTTCTCTATCAAAAACATTCAGAAAGTCATGATAAACTATCAAAAGCTTTTTCTTCAGTTCATTTAATGACATGACAGAAATCATTTCATTCACTTTCGCGAAATCTTTGACTGAGCTAAGCACTTTGTTGATTTCACTAATGATCAAGAAGAAGATCTTGATCTTCTTATTCTTGACTAAAGTTTGATACACAGTGACTTCAATCATGACAATATTGACAAATTTCTTTGTCTCAGTTGACTAAAATGAGCGAAGTTGATCAAAGTTAACTTGAGTGCTTTGCTTTGCTATGAGAGCAGATTCAATGAATTGAGCAGATTCAATGAATCTATTCACTGATTTCTGATTCATGAATCTTTTTAAGATGATCATTGATGTAACAATTGAGTTTAAGTTCTTTTGTTTCATTTTGCAGATTTCATTTGATTCAGATTTGTGAAATGCTGATTGACTGCTTGCTTTTGAAACAACAGATTTCAATGTTTGAATCTTCAATGATGATATTAATCAATCATTTGCAAAATCTATCAACATTTGATTTCTTTTCAATCAAAGATTTTCAATGATTATCTTGTGTTGATCTAAATGAGTTATTAATAAAGACATCATTTCATTCTTGTGTTTTTGTATCATGATCGAGATATACAGAGTGTATGTAATCAACTTTCGATCAGAGATTTCATCATATGATTGAATCAACTTTGATTTTGACAGCGATATTGACTGAATATCAAAGCGTTCACATAGCTTTGACATCAAAGATTCATCAATGAAAGTCATGTCAGTGACTTCAGTATTTATCAGAGCGAGAAATCTGAATATCTTTTTTAAACTATTCAAGATGATGTCAACAATGAACGACTTGAAATCAAATGAATCATCAGGCATGCTGATGAAGCAGAATATGAGTATATTGTTCTCAGTCACTACTTTGACGAAAGCAAGTCATTTTTCAAATTCGCTGCAATTTCATGCATTTAAGCTGATTCAAGACAGTCACATGCTTTATGTTCTGACTTCTTGCATTTGAAGCAAAGTTCTTTTTTAAACAACTTCTCTCTAGCAAAATCAACGTTCGATATTCTGAGTTTCTTTCATGCAAAGATTGAAGCTGAGATTGCAGTAGTGATCATCATCAAGATGCTAGCGATAAAATGAGCAACTTGAGTCGTTGATGTCTTGAGAACTGATCAAGCATTCAATTTCGTCAATCAAATGTTGACTTGCATGCAGATGTTAATGAATTTGTTCAAATTCATAGTTCGTTCATTGATCATGACTTGCTGAAGATCTGAGCTAATCTTATGCTGAAGATCATTTAGTAAAGTTTCGTTATTGTATTCTAGTTTTGCACTAAGTCTTTGAAATTTCATTCAAAATTCATGAAAGAAGATTTTGTTTTGATACAGCTTCAAGAACTGTCGTTGAGTCATGTGACGTTGATTGAGATTGTCATACATTTTATTTATGATTGACAGTATCTCTTCTGCTTCAAGAAATGAGTTCGTGATTGTGTTTCTCATTCTGAGTGCTATGTGTTTGATCATCGTTTCACTGACTCGACTTTTCACATATGCAATCTTCATTTCTTCAATAGAAAAATGATTCTTGTTCATCTTCAGCTTGTTTCGCATTCAAAACAATCAATTATTCACATTCTGTCTTGAATCTTTGAACAGAGATGAGTCAGATAGCTTAATCGACTTCAAGAATCAATTTTTCAAAATCAAAGTGCTTAGTCAACTTAATGTTGCTTTTAGATGATGTATAATCACGTTCTTTTTCTTCATCTTTTTCTGTAAACGCGTTCAAACAGCGTTCAATGTTATCTGTGTAACTTTCAACTTAATGTTGATAGCTTTCAATTCAATGTTGATCTTGTTGACATCATTCAACATCTGAATCATGTCATTGTGAATCTTGATTTCAATGTCATGCTGTTGATACATGTACTTAATAAACGCAACGAGATCATCTGCTTCATAAGTGCTTATTCAAGCATTCAGTTCAGTGCTGATGCTGATCTTGATCATTTCATGATTAAAAAGCAATGCATTCATGTTCTTTTCTTTGATATTCAATGATGCATTCATGTCTTCTTCTTCTGATGCTGTTCAATTCTGTGATAGAAGTGATTCTCTTTCAGCATCTTAAAGTTCATAACGAGTTGTGCTCATTGATTCTGATTCTAATTCTGTGCTTCTAGTCATTATGTGAGTAGAAAATTGCTGATCAAAATTCAACTGAAATTTTTGATTTCAGTTTTAGAACAATGCATTCATGTTTTTCTGTTCTTCTGTTCTGATGACAAGCTCAGTAAAAAGTTAATTTAGAACAACATGTTCATGTTCTTCTGTTCTGTTCTAGAATTTCTTGATTTCTAACAAGTCTTCTGAACTCAATTTTCTGATTTTAATTCTAATTCAAGTTTGAGTGATGTAACTTATTTTTATATCATCTACACGTTGATAGCAAGATTAATGAGCTTTGAACTAATGTTATGAGTCTGCATAAAGCGAATCATATGAGTGTATTCTAACTAGAAGTTCAAAGCTGAAGAAGAAAGAAGATGCAACACGTCGTGAGTTTTACTCACGAAGGCACGCTAGATCGCTAGCGTGTCAACATCAGCTTTATACTA
>JAABUK010005580.1_pt1 | contig 19409 bp, 19 predicted proteins | sample 5559141 | NCBI WGS metagenome assembly JAABUK01 (sample SAMN10711869, study PRJNA513367) | rock metagenome | isolation source: Antarctica rocks | place: Antarctica: Victoria Land, Pudding Butte nord | collected 2016-01-03 | reverse complement strand
TCGGACCAAACCCGTGGCACCTCATCATGCACAATCCCATCGCACTGCACCGCCTCGCACAACCACCACGGCGCCGAAAACCCCAGATGCAACAGGTGCTAGGAATAAGTTAGCGCCTATGAGGGTTGGGGTGAGGGGGTCTTGAGGCGCTGAACTTGGCCCTTTTAGGGCTGCGCACTAGCGGCACACGAGTACTTCGCTCCGCAGCCAAGACCCCCTCACCCCGGCCCTCTCCCGGAGGGAGAGGGAGAAGGAAGCAGCTCTGACGCCTGAAGCCGCGGCCGTCGCTGGGACCTGCTTGCGTCAGCCCATCCAGGGCGCATACATGCTTTCAGCGTGACAAGGCGAACGGCCTCGCGGCAACCCTCCATCTCCGGCGCGGACGCTCCGGCGCCGGGCATCACGCCGCCATTGCACTCCTGGGTGTCCGCTTGTCCACGCACCCATGCCGCGTTTGCCTTGCGCCTGGCCCGACCCGGCGCCCCATGAAGGTTTCCATCCTCGACGACACCTTCGACACCCTGCGGACCCTGCCCTGCTTCACCAAGCTGGCCGGCCTCGACGTGATGGTGTGGAACGACCACGTCCAGAACACGGACGCGCTGGCCGAGCGGCTGCGCGAAACCGAGGTGCTTGTGCTCTTCCGGGAGCGCACGCACATCCGCGCCCCGCTCCGGGGGCGCCTGCCAAAGCTGCGGCTGATCAGCCAACGCAGCGTCTATTCGCACATAGACGGCGCCGACTGCACCAGGCTGGGCGTGATTGTATCGTCCGACATGCACTCGGACATCCCCGTCCTATGCCGCCGCAGAACTGACCTGGGAACTGGTGCTGACGTCGGTGCGCCAGATCCCGCAGCGAATGGCGGTGCTGCAGGCGGTCAAGTGGCCGATGGGCGTGGGCGCTACGCTGTGCGGTCGGACGCTTGGCATCCACGGCTACGGCCGGATCGGCGTCGCGGTGGCTGGCTATGGCCGGGCGTTCGGAATGGAGGCGCTGGTCCGGGCACGCAATGCCAGCCTGGCCCGCGCGGCGGCGGGTGGCCACGAGGCGGTGGCCGGCAAGGGAGCATTCTACGAGACGTTCGACGTGGTGTCGCTGCACATGCGCCTGGTGGACGCCACACGGGGGATTGTGACTGCAGATGACTTGGGGCGGATGCGGCCGGACGCCGTGCTGGTCAACACCAGCCGTGCCGGGCTGATGGCGCCGGGTGCGCGGTTGGCAGCGCTCCGCGCCGGGCGGCCCGGCATGGCGGCGGTGGACGTGTATGAGCACGAACCCCTGCTGGACCCGGCGGACCCATTGCTGACGCTGCCGCAGGTCGTCTGCACGCCGCACATCGGCTACTTCACGCGCGACGAGTACGAACTGCAGTTCTCGGACGTTTTCGACCAAGTAGTGGCCTATGCGGCGGAGCGGCCGATCAATGTGGTGAACCCGGAGGTGCTGCCGCACGCCCAATCGCCCGCGGCGTAACGGCCTGAAGGGTCAGCCTGCTGACGGTTGAGGGGGCACGACGTCATCCCGCCTCCGCCAGCGCCTTCACCGCCTTCAGGTCCGCCACGAACGCCGCATACTCCCGCGCCTTGCTGTCCTCATCCGGCAAGCGCAGCAGATACGACGGATGCACGGTGATGAACCCTGTGGTGTTGCCGTCCAGCGCCATCGGCTTGCCGCGCTCCCGGGTGATGGCAACGGTCTTGCCGGTTACCGCGCGGGCTGCCGTGGCGCCCATCATCACAGTGATGGCGGGCTTCACCTCCGTGCGCTCCAGGTCCAGCCAGAAACGGCAGGCGTTGATCTCGCCGGTGCCGGGCTTTTCGTGGATGCGGCGCTTGCCGCGGGGGACAAACTTGAAATGCTTGACCGAGTTGGTGACATACACCCCACGGCGGTCCAGCCCGGCCTCCTGCATCGCACGGTCGAACAGCTGCCCGGCAGGCCCGACGAAGGGGCGGCCAGCCAAGTCCTCCTGATCACCGGGCTGCTCGCCAATAAACATCACCCGCGCGTCGGCAGGACCTTCGCCGAACACCACCTGGGTCGCCGGCTCCCAGAGGGGGCAGCGGCGGCACTCCTCGGCGTCGCGCGCCGCACGTTGCAGGACTGTCAGGCCACCCTCCTCCGCCACGGGCGCGGCTAAGTTCGGACTGGATGCGCGTTCGGGTGATATCACGGGATGCTCCACCATGTTTTGCACCCGGTCGGCGGCGCCGCGGATCAACTCCGGGATTGCGGCGGCCTCGGGTAGGTTCTTCCAATACTTCTGCGGCATCTCCGACCGCATGGCACCGATCTTCAGGCGGGCCGGGTTGAAGATGCTGCTGTAATAAGCGCGCCAATACGCCTCCAGCCGGTCGTCGTCCGGCACGTCGGCGGGGGAAGCGCCCACATCGAAACGCAGGTCGTCGCCATCCCAGTGCGCGCTGCGGTAGGGCGTCAGGATAGACCAGACCATAGTGGCAAAGCGCCGGGTGAAGAACGGTGCGTTGGCCTCGACGATGTAGTGGTCAGGCTCGAACCAACTGACATAACGGGTGCCTTCCGGCTCCGTCACTTCGCGGAATCGGACGAAGGCGCGCATCTTGTGGGTGTCACGCCGGACAGCCGCGGCTAGACGCTGGACACGCTGGACTTCGGGGTCGGTGGTCAGGTCCAGCAGGTGTTTCTCGCCATGCTGCGCGCGCCAGATCAGGCGATACATCAGGGCGAAGCGTTCGGGGTCGTGCGCCTGGATGGCGGTTTCGGCCAGCTCCACCAAGGCGCGCGGCATGGTGAAGGTCCCGATTGCAGGGGCACCGGGCGGTTCGTCCTCAACTTCCGCAAACAGGTCGTCCACGGCGCGGACGGACCAGACGACATCCTCGGGCGCGAATCCACCCAATGCCAGGGACCGTGCCGCGGCACGCCAGCCGCCCCAATCCACCTCGTGCGCCAGGACGACAGACTTCATGCGACCCCTACAACCCCTGTCATGGCGAGGAGCGTAACGGCGAAGCAATCCAGGGGCCGCCAGCAAGATGTTCCGGCCTGGCTGCCCCTGGATCGCCACCCCGCAAGCGGCTCGCGATGGCGCCCGAACGCGACAGGGCGCCAGCCGTTGCAGCGGATGCGCTCAGAGCCTGCTTGAGTGGGCTCCAGGTCGGCCCAGCGGGTCTTTTCCGCGCTGGGTGCATCAGAATTTTGCCCCGATGCAAAGGCATTGCGGCTGCGGCTTTTTCCGCCCGGCACGAAAAATCCTCGCTGGACCTCAACCGGCGCCCGCTCAAACAGGTTCTCAGGCGAACAGGTCCGCCTGCACCGGCTTGGGCACTAGCCGTTGCGACAGCCGCGCGCTGTCCAGCAAGCCACCGGGCTGATGATCCGCGGCGATCACGAAAGGCGCCACCTTCGCCATCGGCAGGCGCAGCCGGGCCAGGTCCGCCATGCGCAGCCGGGCATGGCGCCGAGCAAGGATCAGCTTGTCCACAGACTTCACGCCAAGGCCCGGCACGCGCAGCAACTGCTCCCGCGTCGCGCGGTTCACGTCCATTGGGAACTGCTCGCGGTGCTGCAGCGCCCAGGCCAGCTTGGGGTCCATGGACAGGTCAAGGTTGCCGGTCGCGTCCGTCGTGATCTCGTCCGACTTGAACTCATAGAACCGCATCAGCCAATCCGCCTGATACAGCCGGTGCTCCCGCAGCAGGGGCGCCTTCTTCGGCGGCAGGATCGCGCTGCTGTCCGGGATCGGGCTGAACGCCGAGTAATACACCCGGCGCAACCCATAATTGCCATACAGGTTGGTGCTGAGGTCCAGGATGCTGCGGTCGCTGCTACCGTCGGCGCCGACGATCATCTGCGTGCTCTGCCCAGCGGGTGCGAAGCGCACGGCTTGCTTCTCCGCCTTTGCCTCGTCTATGCGCAGCCGCATCCGGCCCATGCTGCGGCGTATGCCGGCCAGATCCTTTTCAGGCGCCAACTGGGTCAGCGCAGCCTCAGTCGGCAGCTCGATATTGATGCTCAGCCGGTCGGCATACTTGCCAGCCTCCAGCAGCAGGTCCGGCGACGCGTCGGGGATGGTCTTCAGGTGGATGTAGCCGCGGAACCCGTGTTCCTCTCGCAGCAGCTTTGCCACGCGGACCACCTGCTCCATCGTGTAGTCGGGGCTGCGTATGATGCCGGACGACAGGAACAGCCCTTCGATGCAGTTGCGGCGATAGAAGCCCAGCGTCAGCGTCACGACCTCCTCCGGCGTGAAGCGGGCGCGCTGCACGTTGGAGGACCGTCGGTTGATGCAGTATAAGCAGTCATAGATGCAGGAATTGGTCAGCAGTATCTTCAACAGGCTGATGCAGCGGCCATCCGGGGCGTAGGCGTGGCAGATGCCCATGCCCTCCGTGCTGCCGATACCGGTGGTTTCCCCAAGGGAAGACCGCTTGACCGTACCGCTGGACGCGCACGAGGCGTCGTACTTGGCCGCGTCGGCGAGGATTTCGAGCTTCTTCAGAAGGTCCATGTGCCGCCTGCTGCTTGGCCTCCATAGCTGGGGGATTCGCCCGGTTTTTCAACGATATTGCCATGCCCTATGCTGGCCGGATGACCCCTGACCCCCTGTTTTGCGCCTACGGCCCCCTGCTGGGGCAGCATTGCCCGCCATCACCGGGCGCGCAGCGGCGCGGTCCCGCGGGAACCGCCGGCGCAGTCCTTTCCTCCTCTGTATCGCAGCGCCGCAAGGGCGCCCCGCAATGACGGATGCACCGGGCGGGGTTGCCGCGGCCCCTGCCGCATTGACCGCCGCGCCGTGGGCCCGCCTGTGGCGCAGCGGCCCGGCGCTGCTCTCCCTGACCATGCTGTTCTGGGCCGGCAGCGTGATCGTCGGACGCGCCGCCGCGCCGGTGCTGCCACCGGTGCTATTTACGCTGCTGCGCTGGAGCGGGGCGCTGGTGATCGTGGTGCCGCTCGCCTGGCCCTACCTGCGGGCCGACCTGCCGAAGCTCTGGGCACGCAGGTGGACGACCCTGCTGCTCGCGGTGCTGGGCGTGTGCGCCTACAACATCCTGGTCTATCGCGGCCTGCACGCCACCACGGCCGTCAACGCGCTGCTGCTGCAATCGGTAATGCCGCTGGCGGTGCTGCTGGCCAACCTGCTGCTGTTCCGCGAGCAACCCCGGCGGATGCAGGTCGCAGCCATTGCCGTGTCCCTGCTGGGCGTTCTGGTGATCGCAGGCCAGGGATCGCTTGACACGCTGCGGCACCTGCGGATCAACCCCGGAGATGCCTTGGTGCTCTTGGCGGTGGCCGCCTTCGCCACCTACTCCTCCCTGTTGCGGCGGCGGCCGGCGGTGCATCCGTTCAGCTTCTTGGCAGGCACCTTCGCCCTCGGAGCCTGTGTGCTGGCCCCGCTGTCCCTGGCCGAATACGCGGCTGGGGCGCGGCTGGTGCCGGGATGGCTAGCCTGGGGCGCGATCGCCTATGCCGTGGTGTTCGCGTCCTTCCTGGCGACGCTGTTCTTCAACCGTGGGGTGGAGCTGATCGGCGCGGCGCGGGCCGGGCAGTTCAACCACCTGCAGCCGGTGTTCGGCACGCTGCTGGCTGTTGTCATTCTGGGGGAGTCGCTGCATCCCTACCACGGCGCCGGTATCGCGCTGATCGCGGCGGGTCTGGCGCTGGCGCGGCGGCGGTAGCGGCCGGTTTTCCCGCACCGTCACTGCGTGGACCCCGCACGCTACGCTTGCGGGCACCGGTGCAACCGTGCACCCGGCATCGCAGTTAAGACTGTCCTAACCATAGGATGGCACCATGCCCCACAGCAAGACCAAGTCCGACAACGACGACAGCCACGCCCGCTCCGCCAAGGCGCAGAAGGCCGATGAGGTGCAGGAGGCTGGCAGCGCCAAGGCCGGCGCCGGGCATCCCGTCGTGAACGAGGGCGGGCCCGCGGGGAGCCCGGTCCACTCCAAAGGCCATGCGATGCCCGCGGCCTCCACTGCCGTTGACGGTGGGGCAGAGGACGGCACGAGCCACGCCACCGCAGGAAAAGCCGAAAAGGAAGCAGCGTTCGCCAAGGCGCAGGCCTCCCAGGAAACGCACGGACGCGGCCACCGTAAAGCGGAATAGCCTACCTGCTCCCTCTCCCTCCGGGAGAGGGTCGGGGTGAGGGAATGCGCGCAGACGGAAGTTTGATGACCACAGGGCCAACCTGTGCTGTTGTCATTGAAGGCTGTGCTTGCCGTTTCCCTCACCTCGACCTTCTCCCGGATGGAAAAAGTCCAGTAAATAGCACTGTCTCTTCGCTAAGCAGACTTACGCGGCCTGTCACACACATGGAACTTGGCGGAGCTAGGCCGCGCAAGCCTGCTTAGCTTTTCATGTGTGCGCAAACCTCCAGAGGTTTGCTTAGGCAGCCACCTTCATCTGGCCCTGCATCCCAGGCCAGTCCGAGTAGCCAGTGGCTCCACCGCCATACCAGTATTGCTTCGGTGCGTCCGCTAAGGGCGCGCTAGTCCGTAGCCGATCAACCAAGTCGGGATTGGCGATGAATGACCGGCCGAAGCTTACCAAGTCGGCGTTGCCAGCCGCGATCGTCTTGTCCGCCAGTTCCCGGGTGTAGTCATTGTTGGCGACATACGCCCCGCGGAAACGCCGTCGCAGCGCCGGATAATCAATGCCGTTGGGATCCCGGCTCATCTGCGTGACGCCCTCGATGTCATGCACATACATCAGGCCGAACCCGTTCAGGGCGTCCAGGTAAGCGCTGTAGGTCGCCATCGGGTCGCTATCCAGCGGCGTGCCACCCGGCGCCGTCGTGCCCGGCGAGATGCGTATGCCCACCCGCTTGCCGCCCCAAACCTCCGTCACCGCCCGCACCACGTCCAACGGGAAGCGCAACCGGTTCTCCAGCGAGCCGCCATAGCGGTCGGTCCGCTTGTTGGTGCTGTCACGCACAAACTGTTCGAGCAGGTAGTTGTTGGCTGAGTGCACCTCGACCCCGTCGAACCCGGCCTCCTGCGCACAACGCGCCGCGCGGCGGTAGTCTTCGACGATGGCGGGAATCTCGTCGGTTTCCAGCGCCCGCGGCGTCACGTGGTCCTGCAAGCCCTTGTTGGTGAAGGCCTGGCCGGAGGGCTTGATCGCCGACGGCGCCACCGGCAGCGCGCCGTCGTGCAGATCCGGGTGCGAGATGCGCCCGGTATGCCAAAGCTGCAGCACGATCTTGCCGCCCTCGGCATGGACGGCCCGTGTTACAGGCTGCCATGCCTCGACCTGCGCCGGCGTCCAGATGCCCGGCGTGAACGCATAGCCGCGCGCCTGGGCACTGATGTTCGTCGCCTCCGACACGATCAAGCCCGCCGATGCCCGCTGTGCGTAATAATCCGCGGCGAACGGAGGCGGAACCCCGTCATCGCTGGACCGGCTGCGGGTCAGCGGCGCCATTACGATGCGGTTGCGGAGCGGTATGTCGCCCAGCATGAACGGCTCGAACAATGGGGAGGGCGGCATTGGGCACCTTGCAGCAGTTATAGATCGGACGTGGGATGCAACCTCGCCGGTTTCAGCCCCAGGCAAGTCAGCCCTGCGTGAACATCACCCTCATCCGATCAGGAACCACCAGCGGAACAGCAGCGTCTCCTGCCAGGTTTGCCGCGACAGGCCAATCAGGCGCAGCGCGACGACCCGGTGCCGCAGCGGCCCGTGCAGCCCACGGTCCACCGTGTCCAGCGCCGCCATTGCCCCGGGCGACAACAGATGCGGCTGTGCGCGGAGTGCCGCCACGTGTGCGCGCAGGACCCGCATGAACACCTCCGGGCCGCGGCGCAGCGCCGCCACCGCCCGGCGCCGCATTCCCGGCGGAGCACCCACCAGGTTGCCGCCGTGCTGGCGATACAGCACCGTGGCCGTCGGGTCGGCGATCAGCCGGCCGCCAGCCGCCGCAACCACTAGGTAGCTCCACCAGTCATGCAGGGTGGGCGGCGGCGGCTCGCTGCCAGCAACCAGGTGGGCTGCGGCCCGGTTGAGCTGCACTGTGCATCCCGTGGCGATGTTCTGCGTCAGCGCCGTCGGAAAGCCCGGTGCGCGGCGCAGCGGCGCAGACTCGCCAATCCGGCGCAGCAGGTGGTCCACCAGGATCTGCCGGCTGCAATACAGCGCCGGGCCGGCCATCCCGGCCAAGGCCGCGGCGCCGGCCGCCAGCTTCTCCGGCAGCCACACATCGTCCTGATCGGCAAACGCCACCACGTCGGGATCGGACGCCGCCGCCGCGCGCAGCAGCGCCATGAAGCTAGCCGTCGCACCCATGCGCCCCGGCGGCCCCGGCACCGCGACGCAGCGCCCGGCGCCGGGTCCGTCCATGAAGGCCCGCATGACGGCGACCGTCCCGTCGCTGCTGCCGTCATCCCGCCAATACAGCGTCCAACCCGCCAGCGTCTGCACCAGCAGGCTGTCCAACTGCGCCTGCAGAAAAGCTTCGCCGTTGAAGGTGGACAGGACGATGGCGACGCGAGGTGCGGGATACGGAAGCGCCGGCACGGCGGCGGGTCAGCCCGGCGGCGCGGCGGGGGCCAGCAGCTCGTCAACGGTGCGAGCCAGGCTGGCGCGCCACTCCGGCAGGCGCACCCCGAACACCCGGGCCAGCTTGGTGCAATCGAGCCGGCTGTCCGGCGGGCGGCGGGCCGGGGTCGGCCAATCCGCCGTTGCTATGGCGTCCACGGCCGGGACGGGGTGGCCGTGCCGGGCCGCTTCCTCGAACACCGCCGTGGCCAGGCCGTGCCAAGTCGTCTCGCCAGCGCCGCAAGCGTGGAACACGCCGGATTGGTCCGGCCCGGCATCGGCCAGTTGCGGCGCGATGGCCAGGATCGCCGCCGCCAGGTCGCGCGCCGCGGTCGGGCAGCCCCGCTGGTCTGCCACCACGCGCAGCCGCGGCATCTTCTGCGCCGCGCCGAGCATGGTGCGGACGAAGTTCTTGCCGGCCGCCGAGTACACCCATGACGTGCGCAGCACGACGGCGCGCGGGCACGCCGCCATGACGGCCTGCTCCCCTTCCAGCTTGGTGCGGCCATAAACGCCGGTCGGGCTGGTTGGGTCGGATTCCGTGTAGGGTGCGCCCTTCAGCCCGTCGAACACGTAGTCCGTGGAGACATGGATCATCGGGATGCCCGCATCCGCGCAGAGGGCTGCGAGCGTCGCCGGGCCGTCGCGGTTCGCCCGTCCGGCGGCGTCCGGCTCGGTCTCCGCCGTATCCACCGCCGTCCAAGCGGCGGCATTGACCAGCAGCGACGGACGTGAGGCCTCAAAGGTGGCGGCGAGCGTGTCCGGGCGGTCGAAGTCGAACTCGGGCCGACCGACGCGGCGTACGGCCGCACCGCCCACCTGCGCCAGCGCCGTCGCCAACTGCCCGGTGCCGCCGGTGACGAGGATGGACCCCGGCGCCATCAGTCGAACAGCGCCGGCGCGTCGGCCCAGCGGGGCAGCACCTGGTCCTTGTCGGACAGCACCGCCTCCTCCGGCTTGATCGGCCAGGGCAACGCCAGGTCGGGGTCGTTCCAGATGACGCCGCGCTCGCTGTCGCGGTCGTAAACGTCCGTTACCTTGTAGATGACCTCCGTGTCCGGCTGCAGGGTGCAGAAGCCGTGCAGGAAGCCCGGCGGCACCCATAGCTGCGCCCAGTTCTCCGCCGACAACTCCACCGCATCCCACTGGCCGTAAGTCGGCGAGCCGCGCCTGGCGTCCACCGCCACGTCCCAGATCGCACCCTTGATGCAGCGCACCAGCTTGCCCTGCGGATGCGGCGCGATCTGGCAATGCAGGCCGCGGATCACGCCGCGCTCACGCGACAGGCTCTGGTTGTCCTGCACAAAGGGGATGTTGATGCCGGCGTCGCGGAACGCGCCGAGCTTGAACACCTCAGAGAAGAACCCCCTCGCATCGCCGAACCGCGGCGGCGTGACCAGGATCAGGTCGGGGATGCCCAGGCGCTTAACGTTCATGCGTGCAGTCCATCGGCGAGTTCCAGCAGCAGCCGGCCCAGCTCGGTCTTGCCTAGGCCCTTCGCGCAGGCGCGCAGGGCTGCGGCGTCTATGTATCCCATACGGAACGCCACCTCCTCGGGGCTGCCGACCAGCATCCCCTGCCGGTTCTGGATCGTCTGCACGAAGGTTGCAGCCTGCAGCAGGCTGTCCGGCATCCCGGCGTCCAGCCAGGCGCAGCCGCGGCCCAGCCGCTCTACGTGCAGCGTACCCTCCTCCAGGTACATGCCATTGAGGTCGGTGATCTCCAGCTCGCCGCGGACGGAGGGCTTCACCCGCCGGGCCAGCTCGGACACCCGCTTGTCGTAGAAATAAAGTCCGGTCACGGCCCAGTTGCTTTTCGGCGCGGCGGGCTTTTCGACGATCTCCTGCGCGCGGCCGCTGCTGTCAAAGCTGACCACGCCATACCGCTCGGGGTCGCGGACCTGATAGGCGAACACCGTCGCCCCCTCCGGACGGGCGCCGGCAGCGCGAAGCAGCACGCCCAGGTGGTCGCCGAAGATCAGGTTGTCGCCCAGAGCCAGGGCGCAGGCTTGGCCGGCGATCCACTCCTCGCCGATGTGGAACGCCTGCGCCAGCCCCTCGGGCTTCGGCTGCTCGGCGTAGGTGAAGCGGACGCCGAACTTGTCCCCATTGCCCAGCAGGCGGCGGAACTGCGGCAGATCGTCGGGGGTGGAGATCAGCATGATGTCGCGGATGCCCGCCAGCATCAGCACCGACAGCGGGTAATAGACCATCGGCTTGTCATACACCGGCAGCAACTGCTTGCTGCTGGCGAGCGTCACCGGGTGCAGCCGCGTGCCGCTGCCGCCCGCGAGCAGGATGCCCTTCATGCCCCTCGCCTCACGCAGCCGTCCCCAGCCGCTGGCCGCTGTAGTGGGCGCTCCGGATCGCCTCCCACCAGGCGCGGTTGTCCATATACCACTGGATCGTCCGCCGTAGCCCAGCGTCGAAGCCGTGCGGCGCGGTCCAGCCCAGGGCGGCATTGGTGCGCGCCGGATCAATCTCGTAGCGGAAATCGTGGCCTGGCCGGTCGGTCACGAAGTGGATCAGGCGCTCCCGCGGGCCGGCGGGGTCCGGCTGCAGCTCGTCCAAGGTGGCGCAGATCGCACGCACCACTTGCAGGTTGCTGCGCGGCTGCCGGGCGCCGATGGCCAACGTCGCCCCTGGCTCCGCCCGTTCCAGTGCCAGCACCAGGGCGGCGGCATGGTCCTCCACGAACAGCCAGTCGCGCTGGTTGCTGCCGTCGCCATAGACGGGCAGCGCCTTGCCTTCCAAGGCGTTCAGCGTCACCAGCGGGATCAGCTTTTCCGGGAATTGCCAGGGACCATAGTTGTTGGTGGTGTTGGTGACGAAGGCCGGCAGCCCATAGGTGTGCCACCACGCCCGCACCAAGTGGTCCGACCCGGCCTTGCTGGCGGAATACGGGCTGCGCGGGTCGTAGGGCGTGGCTTCCGTGAACGGCGGATCGTCCGGGCCGAGCGCACCGAACACCTCATCAGTAGAAATATGGTGGAAGCGGAACCGCGCCTGCGCCGCCGCGTCCAGGCCAGACCAGTGGATCCGCGCGGCTTCCAGCAGCACGAAGGTGCCGACCAGGTTGGTGTGGATGAAGGGCGCCGGGCCGTCTATCGAACGGTCCACGTGGCTTTCCGCGGCCAGGTGCATCACGGCGTCGGGCTGGTGCATCGCGAAGACCTGCTGCATCGCCGGAGCGTCGGTGATGTCGGCGCGGATCAGGATGTGGCGGTTGCTTGTGCGCGCCTCCTCCAGCGCGTCCTCGGACGCGGCGTAGGTCATCTTGTCCACGTTCACGACGGTATGCCCGGTCGTGCGGACCAGGTGCCGGATCACGGCCGATCCGATGAAGCCGCAGCCGCCAGTGACGAGTATCTTCATGGCGTGCGGGTTGTCCTGCCTTGGGTCATACGGGCCGTATGGGGTTGGTTGCAGCGCGGTGGCGCGGGCGCAACCTGCCATCGGCGGGCATGGCGGGCAATGGGCGGCGTCCGCGCCCAGGGAGTCGCTTGAAGCGGGTCACGCTGTTCGTCGGGTGATGGTTTCGAGGTAGCCGGTATTCCATCCGGCTGATTTGCATCGTGTCTCGAGTCCATACTTGTCCTTGGCCCCGCGCAGCAGGTTGAGGGCGATGTGGCGCACGGTCGCCATGTTCTGCGGGCTGTGACTGGAGCGCAGGCGGCTGAGGTCTCGTAACCAGGGAGGCTACCCCGCTTGTCAAGCCAAACCTTCAAGCGATTGCCGGGTCTCTTGGCGGCGACGCGCCAGCTTAGCGCACCAACCCGCTCCGCCACCCACCCCTCTTCAGCCCGCCCAGGATTGGCCAAAGACGAGCTGACACGACCAGGCGTTTCTGGCTGTTCCGGTGTTTTTGCTGGCTCCCCTGCGTTTCCGGCTTTTTCGGCCTGCCGCTCCTATCTTCGCACCGAAGCGCCGCCAGGCTGCCCCATCCCCATGTCCGCCTCCGCCCGCAGCATCCCCGGCTGGTCCAGCACGAAGGCCGCCCGCGTCCGGTGCAGCAGCCCGGCGCGGGACAGCGCCGACAGCTCCCGCGACACCGTCTCGCGCCGCGCACCGATGCGCTCGGCCAGCTCCTCATGCGTGGGCGGCGGACTGACGGCGCAGGTGCCGTCGGGGCGCGGCCGTGACAGGCGCAGCAGCTCGGCCGCCAGGCGTGGCCGGGTGTGCAGCGCCGTGCGCTCCAGCAGCCGCTGGTTCTGGCTGCGGATGCGTGCCGTCAGCACGTGCAACAGCCGCTGGCACACGGCGGGCGCTTCAGACACCAGCTCCAGGAACGCCCGCGCCGGCACGAAGCACAGCCGGGTGCGGACCAGCGCGACCGCCTGGGCGGAGCGCGGGGCGTCGTCAATCGCCGACAGCTCTCCCAGCATCTGCCCGGCAGCGAAGTCGCCCAGGATCTGCGTCCGCTCCCCGTCCGCCGTGCGCAGCAGCACCCGAACGGTGCCCTGCACGACGAAGAACACGTCGGTGGTCGCATCGTTGAAGTCCACGACGACCTCGTCCGGCGCGGCGTCCATCCACCGGGCATGGGCGGCGAACCGTTCCAGCGCCCCGGCGGGCGCCCCAGCCAGGAACGGCAGCGCCGCCAGCGCCTGCGCCGGCCCCCTTGGTGCCGTGATCATGGCCGAACTCTCCGGTCGGTCCGCACTTTATACGGACCTGTGATGCCGCGCACAGCGGCCCCGGCTGCTGTGCCGTAAATATCGGTCGTGGCAGCGGCGTCATCTAGGACATGGGTCCCGGACCCCAGGCGGCGCACCATCGCAGGAGAACCATCATGAACACGTTCGCACGCGTTGCCCTGGCCGTCCTGTCCCTCGCCGCCAGCCCGGCCTTGGCGGAGAACGAGGGGAACGGCACCCCCTTCGCCTATGCCGCCGAGCCGCAGGTGTCGTCCGGCAGCGCCTTCGTCAACGAAACCTGGTCGCAGTCGCACCCGCAGTTCACCGGCAACGTCACCCAGGTGTCCACCATGGCGCGGCTGCTGCCATCCAACGGCAGCGAAACGCCGGTGATGACCGCTGACACGCTGCCGGTGCGCGCCGCGGACGGAATGGTGGCCTATGCCGGGCGGCGGCGCCGGGTGCTGGTAACGAGCACCCAGGTCGTGGCGTCCAACGGTGGGGCGCAGCATCTCGCCTACGGTGCGGCAGCCGCCCCGCGCTGACAGGCGTTGTCCGCCTCCAAGGACGGGGCCGGCCCCAAGCTGGCCCTGTTTGGCAGCGGTCCCAGCATACGGTGTTGCGTCGGGACAGGAACCACGTGCAACGCCAGGCCGACTGGTCTTCAGTCGCATCATTCCGACCTCGTTTGATTTGCGACCGTCCATAGACCGGTTCGTCAGTTTATCGTTAACAAAATCCGATGATCGTCCGCTGGTCAGCAGCGAGCCAGGCGGCTCGGCTGGTCCCTTGACCCGGCCAAACCGTGGCACCTAGTCTCGGACGTTCCCGCACGGCACAGAAGAAGCATGGCATGACCGCACGCGACCTCCGGATCGCCATCATCGGCGGCGGCATCGGCGGCTTGACGCTGGCCCTGGCGCTTCGCCAGCGCGGAATGCGGGCGGACGTGTATGAGCAGGCGGCAGAGCTGGCGGAGATTGGCGCCGCCGTTGCCCTGTCCGCCAATGCGACCCGGGAGCTGCGCCGCCTCGGCGTCCTGGACCCGATCACGACAGCGTCGTGCGAGCCGACGAAGCTGATCTACCGCGACGGACGCACCGGCGCCCGCATCGCGGCGCATCCCGTGCGCCAGGGCAGCGCCTACCAGGCCCGGTTCGGCGCCCCATACTACGGCATCCACCGCGCCGACCTGCAGCGCACCCTCAGCGGCGCACTGGCTGGGAAGGGGCTGCACCTGGGGCATCGCCTGTCGGACCTGACCGAGGCGGGCGGCGTCATGCGCCTGACTTTCGGCAACGGCCATGCAGCAGAGGCCGACCTGGTGGTGGGCGCGGACGGCGTGCGCTCGCTGGTTCGGCAGTATGTGACTGGCGGGGAGGGCTTGACCTACTCCGGCACCAGCGCGTTGCGCGGCATCGTGCCGACCGCGGCCCTGCCGGCGCTGCCGGATCCGCACGCCATCCAGTTCTGGATGGGGCCGGACGCGCACCTGCTGCACTACGCCATCGGCGGAGACGGCGCGGACGTGAACTACTTCGCCGTGATGGAGGGACCGCGGGACTGGCCCGCCGCCGGGTCAGTGGCGGAGATCGGCCGGAGTGAGGCGCTGGGCGCCTTCGCAGGCTGGCATCCGGCGGTAACGGAGATGGTCGCCGCCGTGCCGCACCATAAGCGCTGGGGGCTGTTCGTCGTGCGCCCGTTGCTGAGCTGGCATCGTGGCCGGGCCGTGCTGCTGGGGGACAGCGCACATGCGATGGTGCCGCATCATGGCCAGGGCGCCAACACCACCATCGAGGATGCAATCACCCTGGCGGAGTTGCTGCCCGGCACCCAATCCGACGCAATGGAGGCGATGATGGCGACCTACCAGCGCCTTCGCCGGGCGCGGACGCGCAAGATACAGCGCAGCTCCTGGGCCACCAACGGGCTGCTGCACCTGCCGGACGGCCCGGCGACCGTGGACCGGGACCGCCGCGTGGCGCGCTTCCCAGAGGACTTCGCCTGGATACACGGGCACGACGCGATGGCAGCAGCGCGGCGCGCCCGCCGCGACGAGGCCGCGCAGGCGGCGGCTTAGCGGATGCAGGCAGACCCGGTGCAATCCGCCCTCACCAGCGTCCTGCACGCAACCCTCGGGGCCGACCCGGCACGCATGGCGCGCAGCAGCCGCCTGCGCGAGGACCTCGGCATCACCTCCCTGTCCCTGATTGACGTGGCCTGCGCGGCGGAGGACCGCTTCGGCGTCCGTATCCCCGATGACGACCTGGAGCGGTTCGTCACCCTGGGCGACGCTGTGGACTTCCTGCGGACGGCTGGTGCAGAAGGGTAGCCGTACCTCAACCCGGAACCCTCCCTCACCATGGACTTCACCGACATCCAGATCCTGTGCGTCGGCGACGTGATGCTGGACCGCTTCGTGCAGTGCGACATGGAGCGCATCTCACCGGAGGCGCCCGTGCCCATCCTGCGCCTGCGCGGCACGCGGGAGATGCTGGGCGGCGCCGGCAACGTGGCCAGCAACGTCGCCGCCCTCGGCGGCACGGCCGTTCTGGCCGGGTTGGTCGGGGCGGATGCCGCAGGGGACGCGGTGCGGCGCCTGTTGAACGGGGTGCCGCGGCTGGTGTCGGCCGCCGTGGACACGCCGGCGCGTCCGACGACCTGCAAGACCCGCTTCATCGCCGCCAACCAGCAGGTCGTCCGCGCAGACGAGGAAAGCCTGGCGCCGGTGACGGCCCATGAGGAAGCGGCGCTGCTGGATGCCGTGCGGGCCTGGATCGGCCGGGTTGGCGCCGTGGTGCTGGCGGATTATGGCAAGGGTGCGCTGACCCCGGGCCTGATGGCGCAGGTGGCCGGGCTGGCGCGCGGCGCCGGAGTGCCGGTGTTCGTGGACCCGAAATCGCCGGACTTCGCCCACTACCGGGGCGCGACCTGCATCACGCCCAACCTGAAGGAACTGGCCGCTGCCTCCGGCATGGCCGTGGACACGACCGAGGCAGTGGTGCTGGCCGCGCGCCGCGTGCGGGCACAGGCGAACGCGGAGGCGATCCTCGTCACCCGGTCCGAAAAGGGGATGACGCTCGTGGAGGCCTCCGGCGCCGTGCAGTCGGTGCCGGCGCGGGCACGGGCAGTGTTCGACGTGTCGGGCGCGGGCGACACCGTGATCGCGGCGATGGCGCTGTGCGCCGCCGCCGGGCGCACCTTGGCGCAGGCCATGCACATCGCCAATGCCGCCGCCAGCGTCGTCGTCAGCAAGCCCGGCACCGCCACCGCCACGGTGCAGGAGGTGCTGCGGGAGCTGGACGCCGGGGACCACGAAGAGGATGCGCCGGCGCCGGACGGCGTTCGCCCACTCCAGGAAATCGAGGCGCTTGTGGCGCGCTGGAAGGCGCAGGGGCTGCAGGTCGGCTTCACCAATGGCTGCTTCGACATCTTGCATCCCGGCCACGTGTCCCTGCTGGCGCAGGCGCGGGCCGGGTGCGACCGGCTGGTGGTGGCGCTCAACACCGATGCCAGCGTACAGCGGCTCAAGGGGCCGTCGCGTCCAGTCAACCCGCTGGATGGCCGGGCGCGGGTCCTGGCTGCACTGCGCTACGTGGACGCCGTGGTCGCCTTCGACGAGGCGACGCCGCTGGAGCTGATACGCGCCCTGTTGCCGGACGTGCTGGTGAAGGGCGCGGACTATACCCTGGACCAGGTGGTTGGCGCGGACGTGGTGCAGGCCGCCGGCGGACGGGTGCTGCTGGCATCCCTGGTGCCCGGCGAGTCCACGACCGGCATCGTCGCCCGGATGCGCCAGCCGGTGGTGCCTGCGTGACCAAGGCCGGCTTCGCGGGGGTTCATGACGTTTCCAGCGCCCATGCCGCCTTCCGCGGCTGGATGTTCGGCCAGGCCCTGCCGTTCTGGGCCGGCGCCGGCAACGACGCGCCCGGCCTGGGCGTGCACGAGTCGCTGCAGTTGGACGGCTCGCCGTCCGGGGTGCCGTTCAAGCGGATGCGGGTGCAGGCGCGGCAAGTTTACGCCTTTTCTCACGCGGCGCTGCTGGGCTGGGCGCCGGGGCGGGCTGTGGCGGAGGACGCCTACGCCTTCATGACCCGGCAAGGCGCCCGCGCCGATGGCGCCTGGGCGCGGCGGCTGTCTCCGGCAGGCGACGTGCTGGACCCGGCGGCTGACCTGTATGACCTGGCCTTCGTGCTGTTCGCCCTGGCCTGGCACGCCCGGCTGACCCGGTCGGAGGAGCCGCTGGCCCGCGCCCGCCGCACCCTGGACTGGATCGCCGCCCACATGCCGCACCCACCCGCAGGCTATCGCAACGTCCAGCCCTGGGAGGACGGCCCACGGCAGCAGAACCCGCACATGCACCTGCTGGAGGCCGTGCTGGCACTGTATGAGACGTCCGGCGACGCCTATTATGCCGATCATGCCCACGCATTGGTGGGACTGTTCCGCCGCCACCTGTTCGACCCGGCGACGGGCACGCTTGGGGAATTCTTCGCCGAGGACTGGACCCCAGCCCCCGGCGATGCCGGCACCCACGTCGAGCCGGGGCATCACCTGGAATGGGCCTGGCTGCTGGACCAGTACGAGCGCTTGACCGGCGGCGAGGCCGGTGCCGAGATCAACCGGCTGTATGCTTTTGCCGTCCGCCACGGCGTGGACCCGGCGACCGGGCTGGTGTGGGACGCGGTCGGGCGGGACGGTGCGCCACGGCTCCGCGGCTTCCGCCTGTGGCCGCAGACCGAGGCGTTGAAGGCCCATGCTGCGATGGCCCGGCGCGGCGGGGACAGCCTGGCGCGGGTGGCGCCAACCGTGCGCGGCATCGGCACCCACTTCCTGCGAGGCAGTCTACCGGGCGCCTGGACCGACCAGTTGGACGAAACCGGCACCCCGGTGTCCCGGCTGATCCCGACCAGCTCGCTTTATCATGTGTTCATGGCCTATGCGGAGTTGGACGGGCTGGCGGGGAGCTTGCGGGCATCACCCGGCCGCTCGGCTTCCGAACCATAGGGCGCAAGTAACGCTGCGATGCCGCCAAAATGCCCTCGTTCCTGACGGCGTTGGGCTGCCTAGATAAACTGACCCCGCAGGAACCCCAGCGCCGGCAGCGGCTTCCACGCCCGCGGCAGGTCCGCCGGTCGGATCGGCGCCACGCTATAGCTGGGCGCCGGTTGCCGGCAACTTGCCAGCAGCCCGGCATAAGCCCTGATCTGCTGCTCCCGCCAAGCCCGGTCCGCCAGCGCCCGTTCCCGGCTGGAAAAAATCTCTGCCACCCGGCTGGCTCTGCCGACCTGGGCGACGACGGCCCACAAGGTGTCGTCCTTGCGGTGCTTGAACTCGATAACGCTACTCATGCAGGCGTGCTGGCCGGCATGGGCGGGCCTCCTTGGTCGCTACATCAGGCAATATTGGCTGCCGGACGGGGCGGGACAAGCCGGGTATCAGGCGGCCTGCTGCAAAGCGTATTTCCGGCAGTGGTCCAGGTAAGCCGCCTCATGCGCCGCCATCAGTTGCACCACCGTCGTCCACAGCCAGCCCGGCGCGTCCATGGTCTTGCTGCGGCGGCCCAGCTCGGTGGCCCAGCGGCGCCGGGCCGGCGGGTTCATCTGCCGGGCATGTGCCTGACCGATCACCCCGGCCAGGAAACGGGCGACGCCCATCGCTTCCTCCTGCGTCATCCGCTCCACCTCCACCTTCAGGTCCTGCGGCCGCAGCTCGCGCAGGAACACGGCACGGCCTTCCAGGCGGGCGGCCAGCATCCGGTTTCCCAGATGCGGCGCCAGGTGCCGGGCGCCCTCGACCACGCGTTCGGCATTGTCGCGCGGCATGTCGGCGCTGGCGGCGCGGGGAGCGACGGCGGCCGTGGCCTCCTTGATGTCCATCAGGCACAGCTCCCCGCCCTTGCCGCCCACCCGGGCGATCACCGCGTAGCGCAGCATGCCGAGCGAGCTGCAGCCCTTGACCCAATAGGCCGCGTCCAGAACGCGCACCTCGGCCGCTGGGCCGGGGCCGTGCAGGGAGGCGGCCAGCCGGCGCACATCGTCCTGAGCGAACAGCGCATCCACCGCCGCACGCTCCTCATCGCCCAGCGGCCAGAACCGCTTTCCCAGCGGGATGGTGGGCTTAGGACCTGTAAAAAACCAACAGAATTGGTTTGATCCGTAGGATTCCCGTGGGGATCATGGTGCCGTAGTTTGGCGGGATGGTTGACTCTGCCCTGATCCGTTCGCGTTTTGCGTTGTTGTCG
>JAABUK010005578.1_pt1 | contig 19413 bp, 19 predicted proteins | sample 5559141 | NCBI WGS metagenome assembly JAABUK01 (sample SAMN10711869, study PRJNA513367) | rock metagenome | isolation source: Antarctica rocks | place: Antarctica: Victoria Land, Pudding Butte nord | collected 2016-01-03 | reverse complement strand
GCCAGGGCAGCGGCGCGAGCACCCCGCCCTCTTTGCGACACTGGCGCGGTGACCTACCCGCCGGACGCGCCCCGCTCGGCGGAGCTGTTCGCCCGCGCCACGGCCGTGATCCCCGGTGGGGTCAACTCCCCGGTCCGCGCCTTTCGGGCGGTCGGCGGAACGCCGCGCTTTATGGCGAGCGGCCACGGGGCCTATCTGACTGATGCCGACGGCCGGGAGTACGTCGACCTGGTGTGCTCCTGGGGGCCGCTGATCCTCGGCCACGCGCACCCGGCGGTCATCGACGCCGTGCAGCAGGCGGCGGTCCGCGGCACGTCATACGGCGCGCCGACGCAGGGCGAGGTGCTCCTGGCGGAGGAGCTCGTCCGCCGCGTCGCCCCGGTCGAGCAGGTCCGCATGGTCAATTCCGGCACGGAGGCGACCATGAGCGCGATCCGGCTGGCCCGGGGGTTCACCGGGCGCAGCAAGGTGGTCAAGTTCGCCGGCTGCTACCACGGGCACGTCGACGCCCTGCTGGCCAGCGCGGGTTCGGGCGTGGTCACGTTCGGGCTGCCGGACACTCCCGGGGTCACCGGCGCGAGCGCCGCCGAGACGATCGTCCTGCCCTACAACGACCTCGCCGCCGTGCAGGCTGCGTTTGAAGCGCAACCCGGAGCCATTGCCTGCCTGATCACCGAGGCGGCGCCGGCCAACATGGGCGTGGTGCCGCCCGGGCCCGGCTTCACTCAAGGACTTCGGGACCTCTGTACCGCGCACGGCGCGCTGCTGGTCAGCGACGAGGTGATGACCGGCTTCCGCGTCTCACCGGCGGGCTGGTACGGCCTGGAGCCGGTCGCCGCCGATCTGTTCACCTTCGGCAAGGTGATGGGCGGCGGGCTGCCGGCGGCGGCATTCGGGGGCCGGGCCGACGTGATGGGGCAGCTCGCCCCGGCCGGCCCGGTCTATCAGGCCGGGACGCTGTCGGGCAATCCACTGGCCACCGCGGCCGGCCTCGCCACCCTGACCGCCTGTACCGACGACGTCTACGCCGCCGTCGACAAGGCCGCCGATCGGATTGCGGCTGAGGCGTCCGGGGCGCTGGACGAGGCCGGGGTGGCGCACCGGGTCCAGAGCGCCGGGAGCTTGTTCAGCATCTTCTTCGGCGCCGAGCCGGCCGCCGCTGCGGTGCGCAACTTCGCCGGTGCGCAGGGGCAGGACACCGCCGCCTACGCGCGCTTCTTCCACGAGATGTTGGCCCGCGGCATCTACCTGCCGCCCAGCGGCTACGAGGCGTGGTTCCTGTCGGCGGCGCACGACGAGGCCGCCCTGGAACGGGTCGTCGCGGCGTTGCCGCACGCCGCTCGAGCCGCGGCCGGAGGTGAGGCGACGTGAGCCGTACCGTCGTCCACGTGCTCCGGCACGGCGAGGTCGACAACCCCAACCGGCTTCTCTACGGCCGGCTGCCCGGCTTTCACCTGTCGGAGGCCGGCCGGCAGATGGCAGTTGCCGCTGCGGACGTCCTGGCCGGCCGCGACATCACCTATCTCGTCGCCAGCCCGCTGGAACGCGCCCAGGAGACGGCCGTGCCGTTCGGCCAGCGCTTCGGCCTCGACATCGCCAGCGACTCCCGGCTGATCGAAGCGGCCAACGTCTTTCAGGGGCAGCCGTTCGTCGGCGGCCGCGGGGTGCTGAGCCGGCCGTCGGTCTGGCCCTACCTGCGCAACCCGCTGACCCCGTCCTGGGGCGAGCCGTACTCCGAGATCGCGCACCGGATGGAGGCCGCGCTGCTGGCGGCGCGGGACGCGGCGCTCGGCCACGAGGCCGTGTGCGTCAGCCACCAGCTGCCCATCTGGATCCTGCGCCGGCACCTGCAGCGGCACCGGCTCTGGCACTACCCGACGCACCGCCAGTGCGGACTGGCCAGCCTGACCTCGTTCACGTTCGACGGCGACCGGGTCGCGTCGATCGCCTACCAGGAGCCGGCGGCGCGCCTGCTGGCCGTCGCCGGTCTCCGGGCAGCGGGCGGGCGGTGAGCCGGCGGGCGGTCGCGGCCGCGGTGGGATCTGCGCTGGCCGGTGGGCTGCTGGCCGGCTGCAGCACCGGCACCAACGCCGTCGACCAGGGGGCCGGGTCGGGCAACCGCTACGTCGCCGGCAACGGCAAGACGACGAGCGTCGCGGCGGCCGACCGCCACGACGCCGCACAGATCACCGGCACCACGCTGGAAGGCCGGAGCTTCCGCCTCAGCTCGCTGCGCGGGCAGGTGGTGGTGCTCAACTTCTGGGCGTCCTGGTGTGCACCGTGCCGGGCCGAGGCTGGGGACCTCGAGTCCGTCTCGCGCCAGACGAAAACCTCCGGCGTCGCCTTCGTCGGGGTCGACGTCCGCGACCAGCACGATTCGGCGATGGCCTTCCAGCGCACGTTCCACGTCAGCTATCCCAGCCTGTACGACCGCTCCGACCGCGTCGCCCTGCAACTGAAGGGCGCGCCACCGAACTCCACCCCGTTCACCGTCGTGCTGGACCGCCGGGGGCGGATCGCCGTGGTGATCCGCCGGTCGGTGCGGGCGGCCGAGCTGCTGCCGGTGGTCCGCCAGGTCGCCGCCGAGGCGGCGTAACCATGGGCGCCGGCTTCGCTTCCACCGTCACCGGCGGGCCCTTGCTGGCCGCCCTGGCGGTAGCCGTGATCGCCGGCGCGGTCAGCTTCCTCTCCCCCTGCGTGCTGCCGCTGGTCCCGGGCTACCTCTCCTATGTGACCGGGCTGTCCGGCGCCGACCTCGACGACCGGGCCGGCGCCACCGGGCGACGGGCGCGCGGCCGGGTGCTGGCCGGCAGCGCGCTGTTCGTGGTCGGCTTCACCGCGGTGTTCGTCGCCTACGGAGCACTGTTCGGGAGCCTGGGGCACTCCCTCGCCACATACCAGAGCGCCATCGAGCGAGTCGTCGGGGCACTGGTCATCGTGTTCGGGTTGACCTTCATGGGCCTGGTGCCCGGCCTGCAACGGGAGGTCCGGCTGCACCGGCTCCCGGCTTCGGGGCTGGCCGGTGCACCGCTGCTCGGGGTGGTTTTCGGGGTGGGCTGGACCCCGTGCGTCGGGCCTACCCTGGGCGCTGTCCAGGCGCTTGCCTACACCTCCGCCAGCGCGGGCCGGGGCGCGCTGCTGTCCGCCGCGTACTGCCTGGGCCTCGGCCTGCCCTTCGTCGCCTTTGGCCTGGGTTACCGCCGGCTGCTCGGCGCGATGGGCCTGGCGCGCCGGCACGCCCGCTGGGTGACCCGGATCGGCGGCGTATTCCTCGTCGTACTCGGCCTGCTCCTGCTGTCCGGCACCTGGGACGATCTCACCATCGCGATGCGCGACTGGGTCGCCGGCTTCACCCCGGTGGTGTGACCTGACGCTCCTCGATCGCGGTGCCGATCGCGGCACCGACCGGTTGTCCACGGCCCCCGAGGCCGACGCGGCGGACCGGCTGCCGCCTGGCCGGCTCGGCCGGCTACGTCAGACCTGGCGGCAGCTGACCAGCATGCGGACCGCCCTGCTGCTGCTTTTCCTGCTGGCGGTGGCCGCCGTACCCGGCTCGGTGCTGCCCCAGCGGGGCCTGAACCAGATCAAGGTCGACGACTACTACGTCCAGCATCCGGCGCTGGCTCCGGTGCTGGACCGACTCTCGCTCTTCGACGTCTTCGCCGCGCCGTGGTTCGCCGCCATCTACCTGCTGCTCTTCGTATCCCTGATCGGCTGCCTGGTGCCGCGAATCGGCCTGCACATTCGCGCGCTGCGCCGCCGCCCGCCCGCCGCCCCGCGCCATCTCGACCGGCTGTCCCACTCGGCCAGCTACGCCGCCGGGGCGACGGTCGAGGCAGCGGCCGCGGCCGTCCAGGGGCAGCTGCGCCGCAGCCGCTGGCGGGTCGAGCGACGAGCCGAGGACGGGGGCGCCATCGCCGTCTCGGCGGAGAAGGGCTATGCCCGCGAGACCGGCAACCTGGTCTTCCACGTGGCGCTGGTCGCCTTGCTGGCCGGCATCGGGATAGGTGGCCTCTTCGGCTGGAAGGCCACCGTGCTGGTCACCGAGGGCGACGGATTCTGCGACACCATCAACGCCTACGACGCCTTCGAGCCGGGCCGGCTCGTCGACGGCACGCACCTGCCGCCGTTCTGCGTACAGCTCGACACATTCTCCGCCACCTACGTGCCTGGCACCGACGAGCCGGCGTCCTTCGACGCCCGCATCCGCTACGCACCCGGCGCCGCGACGCCCCACCGGCCCTACGACCTGCGGGTCAACTCGCCGTTGCGCTACGCCGGCACCCGCACCTACCTGCTCGGGCACGGCTTCTCCCCGATCGTGACGGTGACCGACGCAAGCGGGCAGAAGTTCACCGGGGCGACGGCCTTCCTGCCGGCTGACGGCACGCTCGCCTCGACCGGGGCGGTGAAGCTGCCCGACGCCCGCCCGCGCCAGATTGGCATCGACGGCGTTTTCACCCCGACCCGCGACCCCACCGACCGGCTGGGGCTGACCTCGCTGTCACCGCAGCCTCGCAACCCGGCCCTGTCGATACGCATCTACCAGGGCAATCTCGGGCTGGATTCCGGTGCTCCGCAGTCGGTCTACTCCCTCGACGCCGGCCTGATCAAGGCCAAGCGGTTGGTCCTTGCCAAGCTGGCCGACGGCCGTCCGGCGCGGGTGGTGCTCGGCCCCGGGCAGTCGGTCCGGCTCGCCGACGGCACCAGTGTCCGCTTCGACGGCTACCGGCAGTGGGCCAGGCTGCAGGTCAGCCGCGACCCCGGCCAGCTGCTCGCCCTGGTGGCGGCGACGGCGATGGTGGCGGGGCTGTTGCTGTCGCTGCGGGTACGCCGGCGCCGGCTCTGGTTCCGCTTCTCCCCAGCCGATCCGGACGGCGAATCAGGGCGTACTGTCGTCGCCGTGGGCGGCCTGGCCCGAGGCGATCCGGAGGCCTTCCGGCCCGAGTTCGACCGCCTGGTCGGGTCCGCACGCGAACGCTCGCCATCGACGCCTGAGGAGGGCTGAGGGTGCCCGTCAACGCCAATTTCGCCGCAGTGTCGGACAATCTGCTGCTGGCCACCATCCTGTGCTACACGGTGGCGATGCTGGCCTACGCCGTCGAGTACGCCTTCGGCCGGCGCGGCCTGGTGGCGGCGTCGGCATCGGCGCCGGCCGCCGAGCGGGTGCTGGTCGGCGCCGGGGGACCGCCCGCGACGCTCACGGCGGACGGGGACCTCACCGGCGTCACGGCCGGCCCCACCGGGCGCGGCCGGAGCGTGTCCTTCGGCCGGATGGCGGTGGCGCTGACCGTCTTCGGCTGGCTGGCCCATGTCGGTTCGCTGGTCTTCCGCGGCTTGTCCGTGGGCCGGGTGCCCTGGGGCAACATGTACGAATTCGCCGTCGCGGTCTGCCTCATCACGGTGACCGCCTACCTGGTGCTGCTGGCCCGCCAGCCGGTGCGCTATCTCGGCGCCTTTGTCATGCTGCCCGTCGTCCTGCTGCTCGGACTGGCCGGCACCGTCCTGTACACCCGGGCCGCCCCGCTGGTGCCGGCGCTGAATTCGTACTGGCTGAAGATCCACGTCACCGCGGCGATCCTGGCCAGCGGCGTCTTCCTCGTCGGTGCCACCACCTCGGTCCTCTACCTGGTCCGCGACTCCTACGAGCGGCGGACCGCGGCCGGGACCGCGCTGCGCTTCCCGGCCACGCTCGGGGTCAGGCTGCCGGGCGCCGACGCCCTGGAGCGAGCGACGTTCCGGGTGATCGCATTCGGCTTCCCGATCTGGACCTTCGCCGTGATCGCCGGGGCCATCTGGGCCGAGGCGGCCTGGGGGCGCTACTGGGGCTGGGACCCGAAGGAGACGTGGGCCTTCATCGCCTGGGTGATCTACGCGGCGTACCTGCATGCGCGGGCGACCGCTGGCTGGCGCGGCCGGCGCGCGGTCGGGGTGGCACTGCTGGGCTGGGGGGCGATGATGTTCAACCTCTTCGCCGTCAACATCCTGATCTCCGGGTTGCATTCCTACGCCGGCCTCAACTGACGACTCATCCGACACTGACATCCGTTCAGCCGAAGACGCGGCTCAGCCGATGACGCGGCTCAGCCGATGGTGTCGCCCTCGCCTTCGCCCTTGCGCCGGAGCTCCTCCTCGCGCCGGCGCAGGTCGCTCTCCCACGACCCGAGCATCTGCTCGTGCTCGCTGGCGTTGCGATTGAGCTCGGCCAGGAACGCCGGGTCGTCGTCCGGTGCCACGCCCCGGCGCGGACCGCCCGACCGCCTCGGCCGCGGCGATGGCCCTTGCGAAGGAGGCCGCTGGGCGATGGAGCCAGGGTTGCCCTTGTACGGCAGGCCGGCACCGTCCTGCGGCCGGCCGGCGATCAGCCAGGCGATGCCGCCGATGGGGTTGATGAAGACCAGGAAGATCCAGGCGACCTTGGGCAGGTTGCGGATACCCGCCGGATCGCTGGTGATCACGTCCAGCAGGCAGAAGAGCAGGAAGCCGATCAGCAGGATGCCGACGATCCCGTCAAGCATGATCATGTGCGCTCACCCCGTCGCCGCAGCATGGCCGGCTCAATCCCCGTCGCGCGGTGCGGGGAGGGGCGAATCGGCAGCGCTGAGCAGCGCGCGGACTTCAGACTCATGGAAGCGCCGGTGCCCACCGGGAGTGCGAACGCTGCCGATCCGGCCGGCCGTGGCCCAGCGCGTGACCGTCTTGGGATCGACCCGGAACAGCGCAGCTACCTCTCCCGGCGTGAGCAGCCGATCCGTGACCTCCACCGAACCCCCAACCTGCCCGTCGACGCGACGTGCGCGGGTGCCCGTCTTCGCACCATTACAGCACTGCGCGCAAGATCGGCCCAACGGATGCGCGGCTGGATGGTGCGATGCATCAAGTCAACGCATCACGTCAAGGCCGATGCATTACTTGGACGACCGAGGACGGACATGCCGGATGGATGACATCGACCGGGACATCGTGGAGGCGCTGCGGGCCAACGCCCGCTCCACGTATGCCGAGCTCGGCCGCCTGGTCGGCCTCTCGCCGCCCGCCGCACACGAGCGGGTGGCCAAGCTGGAGTCGGCCGGCGTCATCACCGGCTACCACGCGTCGGTGGAGCCGGCCGCGCTCGGGCTCGGGGTGAGTGCCCTGATCGGGGTGTTGTTGAGCCACGATGACGAGGCCGACGATCTGGTGGCGGTCCTGGCGGACATGGCCGAGATCGAGGACTGCTGGTTCGTGGCCGGAGAGGAGACCTTCGTGGTCAAGGTGCGGGTGCCCGACGTGGACAGCCTGGAAAGGACGCTGGGAGCGCTGCGCCGGACGCGCGGGGTGTCGCGGACCCGGACGACGGTGGTGCTGTCGACCCGGTGGGAGAGCCGGGTGCGCTCGGCCCGGCCGGCGTCTGGAGCACGCTAATGCCGTTCCTCATCTACACCGCCGGCCGGGTCGGCATCTTCCTGGCGACGGCTTTGGTGCTGTGGCTGGTCGGCTTCCGATCATGGATCCTCGCTTTCGCCGCCATCCTCATCTCCATGCCGGTGTCCTACTTCGTGCTGCGCCAGCAGCGGTCGGCGTTCGCCGACGGCGTCGAGCGGCGCGTGCGCGCCCGGCGGGAGTTGCGCGCCAGGCTGCGCGGCGACGAGCCGAAGCAGTGACGCCCAGGCCCGATGTTCCCCGCATGGGCGACCAGGTGCTCGACCGGTCCGCGCCGCGAGACCGCGCCTGGGCCGACGAGGCAGTACGCCGGGTCGAGGCCGATGCGAACCGGTCGGCCGACACCCATCTGATCCTCTATCCGCTGCCACCGGAATGGGGCGTCGACCTGTATCTGAAGGACGAGTCGACCCATCCGACCGGGAGCCTCAAGCATCGCCTCGCCCGCTCGCTGTTCCTCTACAGCCTGTGCAACGGCTGGATCGGCGCCGGCTCCACCATCGTCGAGGCGTCGAGCGGGTCGACCGCTGTGTCGGAGGCGTACTTTGCCCGGCTCCTCGGCCTGCCCTTTGTCGCGGTGATGCCGGCCACCACCAGCCCGGAGAAGATCGAGCTGATCGAGATGCACGGCGGTCGCTGCCACCTGGTCGACGATGCGGCCACCGTCTACGACGAGTCGCGCCGCGTGGCTATCCAGTGCGGCGGCCACTTCATGGATCAATTCACCTTCGCCGAGCGCGCCACCGACTGGCGCGGCAACAACAACATCGCCGAGTCGATCTTCGAGCAGATGAGCGCCGAGCGCTTTTCGGTGCCGTCGTGGGTAGTCGTCGGGGCGGGCACCGGCGGCACCAGCGCGACCATCGGCCGCTACGTCCGCTTCCGCCGCTACCCCACCCGGTTGTGCGTGGTCGACCCGGAGAATTCCGCCTTCTTCGGCGGCTGGGCCGGTGACGACGCGACCCACCGCACCGGCGCGCGGTCGCGCATCGAGGGCATCGGCCGGCCGGTGGTCGAGCCGAGCTTCGTCGGTCAGGTGATCGACCGGATGGTACGAGTGCCCGACGCCGCCTCCATCGCCGCGATGCGCCACCTGCATGCGATGACCGGCCGGCGGGCCGGCGCCTCGACCGGCACCAACCTGTGGGGCGCGCTGCGGCTGGTCGCCGAGCTGCGCGGCCGCGGCGAGCGGGGCAGCATCGTCACGCTGATCTGCGACGGTGGCGAGCGCTACGGCTGCACGTATTACTCCGACGATTGGCTGGAAAGCCAAGGTCTCGACATCGCGCCGTACGTCGCGACGCTGCGGCACGTCACCGACACCGGCGAGTGGCCGGCATGACGGGGCACCGCTTTGACGGCGGAACGTGGGAGCAGTTGCGCGGCCGGCGAAGCATCAAGTGGCGCGCTTATCCGCCCGACGTGCTGCCGGCGTGGGTGGCCGAGATGGACTTCCCCCTCGCCCGGCCGATCGCCGAGGCGCTGCACGCCGCGGTCGACCGGGACGACACCGGATACGCCTACTTCGACGGCTTCGCCGAGGCGGTCGCCGGCTTCCTGGCCGATCGGCTGACGTGGACGGTCGACCCGGCGCTGATCTCCGCCGTACCCGACGTGATGGCCGGGGTCGGCGAGTCGCTGCGGCTGCTGACCGACCCGGATGCCGGGGTGGTGATCAACCCGCCCGTCTACCCGCCCTTCGCCGTCGCCATCCGCGCAGCCGGCCGGCGCGTCGTCGAGGTGCCGCTGGGCCGGGCCGGCGCGGCCCACCTGCTCGACCTCGACGCGCTGGAGCGGGCGTTCGCCGCCGACGCCGTCCAGGCGTACCTGCTGTGCAGTCCGCACAACCCGACCGGCCTGGTGTTCAGCCGCACGGAACTGCAGGCGGTGGCCGCGCTGGCGCGGCGCTACGACATCGCCGTCGTCGCCGACGAGATCCATGCGCCGCTGGCCCTGCCGGGGGCCGGCTTCACCGCCTACCTGTCGCTGGAGCAGGCGGCGCCGCGGGCGGTGTCGCTGGTCTCGGCGTCCAAGGCGTTCAACCTCGCCGGGCTGAAGTGCGCGGCGCTGGTGGCCGGTGACGCCGACGTCCTCGCGCTCACGGCCTCGATCTCGCCGGAGGTGCGCTTCCGCACCGGGCTGTTCGGCGTGCTGGCCTCCATCGCCGCGTTCCGCGACGGCGGGCCCTGGCTGGACGAGGTGCTGGGCTATCTGGACGGCAACCGCCGGCTGCTGGGCGACCTGCTGGCGCAGCGCCTGCCCGCGGCGCGGTGGGCGCCGCCGCAGGCGAGCTACCTCGCCTGGCTCGACCTGTCGGCCTACGACCTCGGCCCCGACCCGGCCGCCGTCCTCCTGGCGCAGGGGCGGGTGGCGCTGAGCCCCGGCCCGGACTTCGGCGCGCTCGGCAGCGGTTTTGCCCGGCTGAACTTCGCGACGCCCGCTCACCTGCTGACCGAGGCGGTGGACCGGATGGCGGCCGCGGTGGCGGGTCAGCCGGTGGGAGGTCAGCCGGTGGGAGGTCAGCCGATGGCGAGCCCGACGGCGAGCAGCAGGCCGTAGGCCAGCTGCGCCCGGCCGGTCCGCTGCAGGGCATCGACCAGCCCGGCCCCGACGGCGTGGCGGGCGATCCGGACGGCCGGCATCGCCAGGGGCAGCGCCAGCAGGGCCAGCAGGGCGGGCGGTCGGCGGACGGCCAGCACCATGGCCAGGCCGAACGGTGCCAGCATCAGCACCGAATAGAGCGCCCGGGTGCGCTGGTCCCCCATCCGCACCGCCAGCGTGCGCTTGCCGGCCGCGGCGTCGGCGTCGAGGTCCCGCAGGTTGTTCACCACCAGCAGCGCGCAGGCCAGCAGGCCGACCGGCACCGACGCGACGACCGCCGTCGTCGTCACCCGCTCGATCAGCACGTACGACGTGCCAACCACGGCGACCACGCCGAAGAAGATGAACACCGAGAGCTCGCCAAGACCCCGGTAGCCGTACGGATTGCGCCCGCCGGTGTAAAACCACGCGCCGGCGATGGCGGCCGCACCGACTGCAAGCAGCCACCAGGTGGTGACCGCGGCCAGCACCAGACCCGCGAGGGCGGCCACCCCGAAGGCGGCGAGCGCCGCACGCTTGACGGAGCCGGGAGCGGCCGTACCGGAGCCGACCAGGCGCAGCGGCCCGACCCGATCGGCGTCCGTGCCGCGGATGCCGTCGCTGTAGTCGTTGGCGTAGTTGACGCCGACCTGCAGCGCCAGCGACACCACCAACGCCAGCGTGGCGCGCCACCAGACCGGGGCGCCGACGCTGGCCGCGGCGCCGGTGCCGACGGCGACGGCGACGATGGCGGCCGGGAGGGTGCGCGGTCGGGCGCCGGCCAGCCAGGCCGTGGTCGCCGTCACGTCGTCGCCTGCTGTGGGATCGCCTGCTGCCGGAGCGCGAGCTGTCGGAGCGCGAGCTGTCGGAGCGCCGGCCGGTCGAGCTTGCCCGACGCCAGCATCGGCAGGGCGTCGACCAGGTGCAGCTCCCGCGGCGCCAGTGCCGGGGCCGCCCGGGCGTAGACGTGCGCCCGAAGCACGGCGAGGTTGGGCGGCGACGCCTCGGTCTTGGGGACGACGACGGCCACCACGCGCTGGCCCCATTCCTCGTCGGCCACCCCCACGACGGCGGCCGCGGCCACGTCGGCCTGGGTGGCCAGCAGCTCACCGATTGCCGTCGCCGACACGTTGACCCCGCCGGTGACGATGACGTCGTCGACCCGGCCGAGCACCTCGAGGCGGCCGTCACCCGTGACCCGGCCGAGGTCCTGCGTGGTCAGCCAGCCGTCGGCGAGGGCCGCCTCGGTCAGGTCTGGCCGCAGCCGATAGCCGCGGGCGAGCACCGGCCCGCCGATGCGCACCCGCCCGTCGTCGATCACGTCGATCTCGACGCCGTCGAGCGGCCGGCCGTCGTACACGCAGCCGCCCGACGTCTCGGTCATCCCGTACGTGGTCACGACCGGCGCACCCGCCGCGGCTGCCCGGGCGAGCAGATCGCTCGGTAGTGCGTCGCCGCCTACCAGGATCGTGCGGAAGCGGGCGAGGTCGACATCGGCGTCCAGCAGCCGCCGCAGCTGGGTCGGCACGACGGCGAGGTGCTGGGCCGGGGCGGCCGCCACCTGCTCAGCGGAGAAACCGTCGAGCACGACCGGCTCGGTGTCCCCGAGCAGGGACCGGATCAGGACCTGCAGCCCCCCGACGGCCGACGGCGGCAGGCAGCACAACCACCGCTCGCCCGCCCGGGCGTCAACGCGCCGCAAGGTCGCGGCGGCCGAGTACTTCAGGGCGCTTGCGGCCAGCTCGACTCCCTTGGGCGAGCCGGTCGAACCCGAGGTGGCGATGACCACGCTCACCCCGTCGCCGGCCGGCTCGCCCCCGGGCAGCCGGACGCTGCCGCGGTCGGTGACCAGCGTGTGCGGGCGCAGCTCGGCCAGTAGCCGGTGCCGAGCCGGCGCAGGCAATGCGGGGTCGATCGGCAGGACGGCCGGACCCCCGTCCAGGGCGGCGCCCAGCAGGTCGAGCAAGGCGGGGCCGGCCGGCAGGGCGACGGCGTACAGCGGGCGGCCGGGCACCAGCCGAGGCTACGGGGCGCGCGCGCCATCCCGCCCCACCCGAGCCGCGCGCACCGCCAGAGCGGCGCCGGTCACACCACAGAGGCGGCTCGGGTCAGAAGTAGCGCGGGTACGGCGTCCAGTCCGGCGGGCGCTTCTCCAGGAACGCGTCCCGGCCCTCGACAGCCTCGTCGGTCATGTACGCCAGCCGGGTCGCCTCACCGGCGAAGATCTGCTGGCCGACCAGCCCGTCATCGACGAGATTGAGGGCGAATTTGAGCATCCGCTGAGCCGTCGGGGACTTGGCGTTGATCTCTGCCGCCCATTCCAGCGCGACGGTCTCCAGCTCAGCATGGTCGACGACCGCGTTCACCATCCCCATGGCATGCGCCTGCTCGGCGTCGTACTCCCGGCCCAGGAAGAAGATCTCCCGGGCGAATTTCTGGCCGACCATGCGGGCCAGATACGCCGACCCGTAGCCGGCGTCGAAGGAGCCCACATCAGCATCGGTCTGCTTGAAGCGCGCGTACTCACGGCTGGCCAGGGTGAGGTCGCAGACGACGTGCAGGCTGTGCCCACCACCGGCCGCCCACCCGGGCACGACCGCGACGACCACTTTGGGCATGAAGCGGATCAGGCGCTGCACCTCGAGGATGTGCAGCCGCCCGGCCCTGGCCGGGTCGACCGTCTCGCCGTCGGCGTAGCGATAGCCGTCGCGCCCCCGGATCCGCTGGTCACCGCCGGAGCAAAACGCCCAGCCGCCGTCCTTGGCCGACGGGCCGTTGCCGGTCAGCAGGACGCATCCGACATCGGGCGACATGCGCGCGTGATCGAGCGCCCGGTACAACTCGTCGACGGTGTGCGGCCGGAACGCGTTGCGGACCTCCGGCCGGTCGAAGGCGATCCGTACCGTGCCTTGTCTCACATGCCGGTGGTAGGTGATGTCGGTGAATTCCGAAACCGGCTGCCACTTGGCAGCGTCGAACAGCTCCGAAACCATGCCCATAGGCTACGGATCTGATGCTGGCCGTCTTCTCGATCCCGATGCGCACCCGCTTCCGCGGCATCGACGTACGCGAGGGCATGGTGCTGTCCGGCGCCGCCGGCTGGGGCGAGTTCTCGCCCTTCACCGAGTACGCCCTGCCCGTGGCCCGCCGCTGGCTGGCGGCCGCCCGGGAGGCGGCGGATGAGGGTTGGCCGGCGCCGCTGCGCGAGCGGGTGCCGGTCAACGTCACTGTGCCGGCGGTCGGGCCGGAGCACGCGGCCGCGATCGTGCGGGCCTCCCATGGCTGCCGGACGGCGAAGGTCAAGGTGGCCGAGCGTGGCCAACCGCTGGCCGCCGACGTGGCCCGGGTGGCGGCGGTTCGCGACGCGCTGGGTCCCGGCGGCCGGGTGCGAGTCGACGCCAACGGCGCCTGGTCGGTCGACGAGGCCGCCCAAGCGATCCGCGCGCTGGCACCGCACGACCTCGAGTACGTCGAGCAGCCGTGCGCCACGCTCGAGGAGATGGCAGCCGTGCGTCGCCGGGTCGACGTGCCGCTCGCCGCCGACGAGTCGGTGCGCAACGCCGCCGACCCGCTGCGGGTGGCCGGGCTGGGTGCCGCCGACATCGTGGTGCTCAAGGTGCAGCCGCTCGGCGGTGTCCGGGCGGCCCTGCGGGTCGCTGAGGCGTGCGGCCTTCCGGTGGTGGTGTCATCGGCGCTGGAGACCTCCGTGGGCATCGCCGCCGGCGTCGCGCTGGCCGCCGCCCTCCCCGACCTCCCCTACGCCTGCGGCCTGGCCACCGGGCAACTGCTGACCGCGGACGTGGTCGCCGACCCGCTGCTGGTGGTCGACGGCGAGTTGCCGGTCCGCCGGCCGACCGCCGACCCGGCCGCGATGGAGGCTCACCGGGCCGCTCCGGATCGGGAGCGGTGGTGGCACGCCCGCCTGAGGGCGGCGTCGTGAATCCGGCCGCGGCGCTGTCGCAGGTGCTGGTGGACGAGCTGGTCCGGGGCGGTGTCACCGACGCCGTCCTTTCCCCCGGATCGCGCTCTGCCCCGCTGGCCGTGGCCCTGGCCGCCGAGGGCCGTATCCGTCTCCACGTACGCATCGACGAGCGCTCGGCCGGCTTCCTCGCCGTCGGCCTGGCCATGGTGTCCAGCCGCCCGGTGCCCGTCCTGTGCACGTCCGGCACGGCCGCTGCCAACCTGCACCCTGCGGTCTTGGAGGCCGCCCACGCCCACCTCCCGCTAGTGGTCCTGACCGCCGACCGCCCGTCCGAGCTCCGCGGCACCGGCGCCAATCAGGCCACCGACCAGCTCAAGCTGTACGGCGACGCGGTCGAGTTCTTCGCCGAGGTCGGCGCGCCCGAGGAGCGACCCGGCATGGTGGCCTACTGGCGTTCGTTGATGTCCCGCGCGCTGGCCGCGTCCGCGCGCGGGCCGGTGCACCTCAACGTCGCCTTCCGCGCGCCCCTCAGCGGGGCCGGCGACGGCGACTGGATCGAGCCCTTGGCCGGCCGGAGCCCCCAAGGCCCCTGGACGGTCATAGCTCGGCCGGCGGCCCCCGCGCCACCGGCAATGGTCGATGCCCCCGAGCGGGGCGTCGTGGTGGTTGGTCACGGGGCGGTCACCGGCGCGCCGGCCGCGGCCCGGCGCCTGGCCGAGCAGCTGGCCTGGCCACTGCTGTCGGAGCCGACCGGCAACGCTCGGGCCGGGCCCAACGCGATCGCCACGTACCCCCTGCTCCTGGCCGACGACCACTTCGCCGCCCGGCACGCCCCGGCCCTCGTCCTCACGATCGGCAAGCCGAACCTCTCCCGCTCCCTGCTGCGCTTCCTGACCACCGCCGAGCGGCACGTCGTCATCGACCCGCACCCGGATTGGGCCGATCCGACCCGCTCGGCGCACGAGGTGTGGCCGGCAGTCCCCGCTGGGGACGGCGCCGCCCGCCCGCCCACTGGCTGGCTGGGCGGCTGGCTGGCGGCCGACTCGAGCGCCCGGCGGGCCGTCGACTCGAGTCTGGACGCCAAGCCGGTCTCCGAGCCGCGTCTGGCGCGCGACCTGATGGCCGCCCTACCGGCCGGCGCGCTGCTGCTGGCTGGCTCCAGCCGCCCGGCCCGCGATCTGGAGGCCTACACACCGGCCCGGGAGGGAGTGCAGGTGGTCGGCAACCGCGGCCTGTCGGGGATCGACGGGCTGGTTTCGACCGCGGTCGGGGCGGCGCTGGCGCACGGCGGCCCGTCGTACGCCCTGCTCGGCGACCTGTCGCTCCTGCACGACGCGAACGGCCTGATCCTGGGGCCGGGCCAGCCCCGACCGGACCTGACCCTGATCGTCGTCGACAACAACGGCGGCGGCATCTTCTCCACGCTGGAGCCGGCCTCGGAGCCGGCCTTCGAACAGATCTTCGGCACCCCGCCGGATGTCGACCTGAGGGCGCTGGCAGCCGCCACCCGGACGCCGTTCCAAGAGCTCACAGATCTGGCGGAGCTGCCGGCGGCGCTGAGCGGGTCGGGGATCCGGCTGCTGGTGGTGCGTACCCGCCGTGACGAGACCGCGCAGTTGCACCGCCGCCTGCAGGCGGCGGTGAGCGGAGCGCTGGCTGTCGGACCCTAGGCGCAGGATTCGGCCCGTGCAGATCCCCGGCTGGCTGACCGTCGCGCTCGCCGTGGCCACCCCGGTCACGGCGTTCGCCGGCGTGCTGCTGGGCCACTGGTGGTCGCGGCGGTCCGAGTGCGAGCTCGACGCCTGGCGGCACCGGGAGGAGACGATGCGCCTGCTCCGGTGGGCGGTCGAGCGGATCGCCGACGAGGACACCGCCGAGTCACGGGCCGGCCTGGCCGCGCTCGGCGCGCTGAAATCATCCGAGCTGCTTCAGCCCGAAGACCTCGACCTGGTTGTCGCTGTCACCGACGCCGTCCTCGCGGAGCCGGCCGGGGCGTACGATGCCCTTGCGCAGGAGGTCGATCCCGACGATCCCGACGCCATCGATGTCGAGCTGGTTGATGTTGAAGTCGATGTCGATGCAGATGGTCGAAAGTGAGCCGGAGGTGACCATGGCCACGCACACCCTCAAGGTGACGCCCGTGCAAGTTGCCGCGGCTCGGCTCCGGCTCAGCATCGACCAGCAGCTCGGCCGGGTCAGCTCACCAGCCGTCGTCCGCATCGCCGGCGCCCGCCCGAAGGCGCCGCCGCCGAACGTTCAGGCACCGTCCCCTCAAGCCTGAGGGTTGCGCCGGACGTCGCGCCCACAAGTCGCGCCCACAATCAGACGCCCTCGATCGCGTCGCGCATCGCCGCCAGCTTCACCTGCGCCTCGGCCAGCTCCACCTCGGCGTCGGAATCGGCCACGATCCCGCACCCGGCGTACAACCGCATCGAGCGCCCGGCCAGCTCCGCACACCGCAGGGCGATCCCCCACTCCCCGTCACCGTGGGTGTCGGTCCACCCGACCGGCCCGGTGTAGCGCCCCCGGTCCATGCCCTCGAGCTCCGCGATCACCGCCGCCGCCACGCCGGTCGGGGCCCCACAGACGGCGGCGGTGGGATGCAGGTCGGCGACCAGCTGCAGCGCCGTCGCCCCGTCGCCCAGCAATCCGGTGATGTCGGTCGCCAGGTGGGCGACGTTGGCCAGTTGCAGCAGATGCGGCGACGACGGTACGTCCAGCTGGCGGCAGTGCCGCGCCAGTGTGTCGCCGACCGACCGGACCGAGATCGCGTGCTCGTGCACGTCCTTTGCCGAGCCGAGCAGCCAATCACCGAGCTCACGGTCCTCCGCAGCGTCCCGCCCGCGGCGGACCGAGCCGGCCAGTACGCCGGAGGCGACCCGGTCGCCCTCCCGACCGACCAGCAGCTCCGGGGTGGCGCCGACCAGTCCAGCGCAGGCGAAGGTGAAGCAGGCCGGGAAGCGCGCGGCGAGGCGCTGCAGCAGGAAGCGCGGGTCGATGTCAGCGTCGCTGGTCGCGATCAGGTCGCGGGCGAGCACCACCTTCTCCAGCCGGCCAGCGCGAATGTGTACGACCGCTGCGCGCACCGCCGCCATCCATTCGTGGGCCGACAGCGAGCCGTCGGCGTACCGCACCCGGCGCGCGGGCTGGGGCGACCGGCGCGCTCCTATGTCGGCCGGGCCGTCACCGACCACCGTCAGCCACGAGCGGCCGGCTCGCCGGCCGAGCACCACCCGGGGGACCACCATGACAGATCCGGCGGAGTCGGCGTCGAAGGTGAAGCTGCCGAAAGCCACCGGCCCCGAGCCGGGCACGCCGACCTCGTCGTCGACGGCGAACGAGGCGCCGAGCTGCGTCCACCACGCCTCGGCCCGCGCGAAACGGTCGGGCCCCCGCCCGACCTCCAGCCGGGCCGCCTCGCCCCAGCCGATCAAGCCGTCGCCGCCGCGTACCCAGGCAGCCGGTGAGGTATCGGGCAGCTCGGTCAAGAGGTCGCCCGCGTCAGCCAGCGCGACGGTGCGGACGGTCTGTCGCAGCGTCGGCGGCGCGATGGTCACCGCTTGAGGGTACGAGCCCGGCCGCGCCCACTCGGCCGGCCGCTGGTGTGGCACCCTCGCCGGGTGGGCCGAGCCGCGCTGGACAAGGAGCCCCAAGAGGTCGCGGCGATGTTCGACGGTGTCGCGCGGCGCTACGACCTGACCAACACGGTCCTGTCCTTTGGGCTCGACCGTCAGTGGCGCCGGCTGACCCGAGCGGCCCTGCACCTGCGTCGGGGCGAGCGGGTACTGGATCTCGCCGCCGGCACAGCCGTCTCGGCGGTCGAGCTGGCCCGCTCCGGCGCCACGGTTGTCGCGTGCGACTTCTCGCTGGGCATGCTCACCGAGGGGCGCGGCCGGGGGGTGCCGCTGGTCGCCGGAGACGGGCTGGCGCTGCCCTTCCGGGCCGCCTCGTTCGACGCGGTGACGATCTCCTTCGGCCTGCGCAATGTCGCCGACCCGGCTCAGGCACTGCGCGAGCTGGCTCGGGTGACGCGGCCCGGGGGGCGGCTGGTGGTCTGCGAATTCAGCCGGCCGACGTGGCTGCCCTGGCGCACGCTCTACCTGGAATACCTGATGCGCGCCCTGCCCTCGGTCGCGCGGGCGGTCAGCAGCAATCCCGACGCGTATGTCTACCTGGCCGAGTCGATCCGGGCCTGGCCGGACCAGTCCACGCTGGCTGCCTGGCTCGGCGAAGCCGGCTGGCAGCAACCGGCGTGGCGCAACCTGACCGGCGGCATCGTCGCGCTCCACCGAGTCACCCGCTAGCCCCGCACAGCGCAGCGTCGCCGCCCAGCACCCAAACACGACGTGAGCCCCGGCGCGCGCCCGGAGTCGACAGGCGCGACAGGCTGTTGCACAAGACGTACGACGCCAACTACCCGCGGCCACGTCGTAGACTCAGGCCTACGCTCGTGAAGATATTCACAAGCCCCCCTCCGACCGGCGAGGTACACAGGCCCGTGACCGCCTCACCCAGCCTCGACGCCGACGTCAGAGACGCCGATGTCATCGTGGTCGGCGGCGGTCCGGGCGGTGCGGCGACGGCGTACTACCTCTGCCAGGCCGGGCTCGATGTCCTGCTGCTGGAGAAGTCGTCCTATCCGCGGGAGAAGGTCTGCGGCGACGGGCTGACGCCGCGTTCAGTCAAGGCGCTGCTCAAGATGGGCCTCGACACCGACGAGGGCTCGGGCTGGATCCGCAACAAGGGGCTTCGCGTCCTCGGCGGCGGTCTGCGGCTCGAGCTGCCGTGGCCGGAGCTCGCCACCTACCCCGACTACGGCCTGGTCCGCCCCCGCGCCGATCTCGACGAGCTGCTGGTCCGCCACGCTCAGAAGGCCGGCGCCCGGCTGCACGAGCTGACTACGGTGACCGGCCCGGTGCTCGATGACGCCGGCCGGGTGGCCGGCGTGCAGGCGACCGTCGGCCCCGACAAGGCACCGGTCACCTATACCGCCCCCCTGGTGATTGCTGCCGACGGCGTCTCTGGCCGGCTCGCGCTCAGCCTCGGGATCACCAAGCGCGACAACCGGCCGATGGGCGTGGCCGTCCGCCGCTACTACACCAGCCCCCGCCACGACGACGACTATCTCGAGTCCTGGGTCGAGCTGTGGGACCGAAGCCAGCCCGGCCGCGAGCGGCTCCTCCCCGGCTACGGCTGGATTTTCGGCGTCGGCGACGGCACCTCTAATGTCGGCCTGGGCATCCTCAATTCATCCGGCGCCTACCGCAACACCGACTACCGCAAGCTCTTGGCCAGCTGGCTGGGCGGTCTTCCGGAGGAGTGGGGCTTCGTCGAGGACAACGCGACCGGCCCGGTGCGCGGTGGCGGCCTGCCCATGGGCTTCAACCGCAAGCCGCACTACACCCGCGGGCTGCTGCTCGTCGGCGACGCCGGCGGCACGGTCAACCCGTTCAACGGCGAGGGAATCGCCTACGCCATGGAGTCCGGCG